>ERZ1046148.163-NODE-163-length-40866-cov-10.479797_pt1 | contig 40866 bp, 33 predicted proteins | sample MGYA00383090_ERZ1046148 | MGnify/ENA primary metagenome ERZ1046148 (study PRJEB29581, sample SAMEA5548360) | metagenome | biome: marine; feature: coastal; material: water | depth 25 m | study: Short-term variability in the microbial, nano- and picoplankton... | reverse complement strand
ATCGATTGAACTTTCTCAACAAATGTTCATTGAGGATTACCTGTGTTTGGCAGAGAGCCCCCTCTGCTCACCCATCCAAGCAGTGGGTACCCTTTGCTTCAAATAATAAGCAAGGCACAAGGGCCGTCATTACATTATTATTGCACTCGTGTAGTGACTAATTACTTTGGAAATCCATTGGTTTTATTATAGACAATCATTATTAATTGCTTGTGATAAATGGCATAAACATGGATGAAATCCCTTTACCGGAGAAGAATAATTTAACTTTGATTGAGAATATCTCTGTTGGAGGGACGTTGGGCTCAAATCAAAATCGTCGTATATTAATCGGAGGCATTACGCTGGCCCTCGTTATCGCAGGAACTTCACTCGGCTTCATACTCTGGGCAGCAGAAACCGAATCGTCCCCACTTGCTGGAGATTGGATGCAAGCAAATGGGGAAGTTTACACGATCAAAGCAGATGGATCTGGTTCGAACCCGAGTTGCATGCCAAAATGGACTGTCGATGGGAACGAAACCACCCACTCCGAGGACTGTACAAGCCTCTCTCCGAATGGTGAACCTCTCTGGACAGAGAAAATATACAGCTTTGAATTCGTAGAGGATGTACTGTTCATGAAGTATCTCTCTGTTGAAAATCAAGACGGTTACAATGTTGCACCATCTGATATCTTGTGCACCGCATGGGTATTGGAAGATAAGGCTCCAGATGCTACGACTTGGGAAACTATCGTTAACGCGACAGTGATGCCTGAGATGTGCTCAGGTATTGCTGGGATTGATGACCAAAATTAGGTTGGAGTCTTTCGGTAACTACTCGGACCATTCGGAAAATTTGGTTTTGACCTTTCCAAGCCGTTGAGTTTGTACAATATTTATTGTAATGCATCGAAATATCTGATCCAATTGAACATATTTCGTCGGGAGAAACGTTATACCAAATCGATTTAAACAGTTTTCATGGACTTGATTCGGGAAGTAAGTGGCGAAACTCCCTTCTGGAGTGAGATTCCTGGAGAACTGCCTGCTGAAGCGAAGCAAGGGAAGGATATGACAAGACTTGAACGAGAACACATTCAAGCGGCTAACCTCATTGAATCTCAAAATTCAGACACCTCTGGAAAGAATGTTTTGATTGCTGGTTTCTTCTATTTCATGGCATTTATCATGTTCTTCACCGAACTTCGAATCATTTCACTTTTCCATTGCCTCTTCGGTACTTTGTTCATGTTTTTCTACAAGATTGGTATTCAAGTTGGCGATGATTGAATACATTTCAATTCGGATAAGTTCCTTCCGGGCCTTGTGCTTGGAAGCGACGATTCAAAGGTGAACGGTCTCTGGGCTAAGCGTGGCTTGGGTACGTCTACGACGATTTCTAAAGCATCTCGAGAAGAAACGAGAGGTGCTTCGCATCAGCAGACCTGTTGATGTCGCTTATGAAGCAGGAGCAATCGCAGATCTTCTCGTGAAGAATGATGGTCCAGCAGTTGTCTTCGAACAACCAAGACTTCCAGATGGCACAATTGCATCGATGCCACTGGTCATGAATCTATTCGGAAGCCATCAACGTACACTTGATGCATTGGGAGCATCCCATGAAACCGAAGTCGGAGATCGTATGACTGCGATGATGAAACCTGACATTGGAACTTTCGTCAAAATGCCATGGAAAGCGATTCCGCTTGCTCGTGACGCCTTTGCAATGCCTCCAAGAAAGAAGCGATTTAGAGCACCTTGTCAACAAGTTCGAATGAAGAATCCTGACTTGACCAAACTTCCCATTCCGAAAACATGGCCAATGGACGGAGGTCATTTCGTAACCTTACCATTGGTTGTTACCAAGGACCCAAATTCAGGCGAACACAATCTCGGCATGTATCGTGCACAAGTATTCGACGAGAAGAACATCGGTTTGCATTGGCAAATCCACAAGCATGCTGCAGACCATGCCGCTGCAAGTGGGGATCGAATGCCCGTTGCGATATGCATCGGTGGGCCACCAGAACTGATTTTCTCAGCCATATCACCTCTTCCAGATAATCTGAGTGAATACCAATTTGCAGGAATTCTCGGACGTCGCTCTCTGCGAATTACCAAAGCAGTGAGTCAAGATTTGATGGTTCCAGCTGAAGCTGATATTGTCATCGAAGGCTATTGTATTCCTGGAGAAACACGAACAGAAGGGCCATTTGGAGATCACTTCGGATTCTATTCATTGACGGGACAGTACCCAGTCATGCACGTCACAGCAATCACACATCGTAAGGACGCCATGCTTCCTGCTACAATCGTAGGATTGCCTCCAATGGAAGACGGGTATCTTGGAGAAGCAATAGGTGGGCAATTCTCTCCAGTCCTACGATTCCAACATCGAGATGTCATCGGCGTCCATCTTCCTCTTGAAACTGGATTCCACAACCTTGCAATTGTGTCTTCCAAACAACGTTACCCTCGTCAAGGCAGAAAGACTGCATTAGGATTGTTTGGCGCAGGTCAAATGATGTTCCTCAAGAGCATGATTGTTGTTGATCCTGATCAAGACCCAAAGGACTTGGAAGCTCTTCTTGATGCGATGAACAACAACGTTCACATTGCAACCGATATTATCGTACTCGATGGTATGGTGGCTGATTCTCTTGAAGCTGCAAGTCCGTATGAAAACGTTCATTCAAAGATTCTTATTGATGCAACGACGCTTACTGAACGTGATCCACGCTCATCAAACGAACCACTGGAAGGTTCCTACAAGCAAGTAGTGCCTGCATGGCGTCAAGGATTGGAAGCACCACCTGTATTCGATAATCTTGATGCTGTACTCGGATTGGAGGATGTTTCGGATGCACGCATGCTACGAGAAAGCATGCTTGTCGTAACAACAAACATTCCTGATTCGCCATCTCCAAGAGACGGTTCTTCAAATTCGAATGATGATGGTGAAACTGCCAGAAGAGAAAAAATACTCCAATTGAGAAATCAAATTTGGCAATTGAAAAATTCTAGGAATTTGCGCTGGTTATTCATCACCAATGACGATCTTGACCTTCATTGTGAAAAGGCAAGACGGCGATTGCTTTGGCAACTTACCTCCCGCTTTGATGTTGGACGTGGCCTTACCTTTGATGAAGACAAAGAACGCATGTGCTGGGATGCAACCACGCCAATACCATCTTCTGAACACGGTGTACGAAGATGGCCTGCGATTACAATGCACAGTGACGAAACCCTCGAAGCCATACGCAAACATCCCGAACTCGACAAATACCAATGGCCTGCGCATCTAGAATTCAGGTGAGTGGATGAACTTCAAGCAGATTGCGAGTTTCGTGAAGATTGAACACACACTGTTCTCTCTTCCGTTCGTTCTCATCGGCTATCTGATTGCTTACGATCAATTTCAATCCGAACTTACAGACACGGGCTATGGATGGCTTCGCTTCGACCTGTTATGGATTCTCATCGCAGCGATAGGAGCCCGTGGCCTAGCTATGACGCTCAATCGAATCATCGATCAAGACATTGATGCAGCCAACCCTCGTACCGCACAAAGACATCTTGCTAGCGGAACCATGTCTCTCTCAACAGCATGGTGGCTAGCAACCCTCTTCCTTGGAATGCTCCTCTTAGGCGCTGGAATGTTGAACACCGTTGCTTTGATGATGTCTTGGCTTCCTGTCCTAACGTTCGTCATCTATCCCTACATGAAGCGGTTTACGTGGCTTTGCCATCTATGGCTCGGCCTTTGCCTGGGACTTGCCCCCGCAGGAGCATGGGTTGCAATAGCAGCAGACGTTCACGGGTTTGATGCAATCCTTGGAACAAGCGATGGTTTCCTTTGGTATCCAAGCATACTCTACATCTCGCTAGGCGTTGTCCTATGGATAACAGCCTTCGATCTCAATTACGCTCGAATGGATGTCGAAAGCGATAGAGAAATGGGCGTTCATTCATTCCCTGCTCGCTTTGGTGACAATGTGACAACTCGAACGTCCATTCAGATGACCTTGCTCTGGTTTGCATGTTTTGCAATTTCAGACCCGATGAGTGAGGCATGGTTCCTGCTTTCTGCAGCCATCATGGCCATTCTCAACATCGCTGTTATCCTCAAGCACAAGACACTTGCAGATTTTCAAACGACCCTGTTTCGAGTCTCTATGCTAACAGGATGGGTTCTTCTTGCATCAATTTTGACACTCTAGTACCCAAAGAAGTCATAGTCATCATCATCTTCTTCCTCATCATACTCGAAATTCAGTATACCACTGAGCGTACGCATTCCAATAATGAGGAACGCTAGACCGCCACAATATCCCGAAAACATCGACTCTGAGAGATATATCGACACTTGATCGGATTCTCCACAATCTTCGTAAAATTCATTACTGCAATTTTCATTGTACCAGTCATCATAATCATTCCAGCTCTCAGTTGAAAGATTTGCAGTATAAATCAATACTCCAATCAATGCAATGAGGCATAACGGCATCACAAACCACCAAACTTTGACAAGTAGATTTAGAATTGAAATGAACATAATAAAAACGAGTATACCGAGTGCGATATAGTTGAATTCTTGAACCTCTTCGTAATCAGCAGCGTAATCAGGCATGTAATCTTCCTCAAAGATTTCAATCTGCATTTCAGTCAAAGGGACGACGAAGAAAAACGTGTACGATAGAAGGACGAGAGCCATTAGAACGCCAATGACCCCAGGTAGAGCTCCTAAATCAGGGCGAAGGCGTTGTTTCTTGAGTTTGATTGTGACGCCATCATCATCATCATCATCATCCTCATCATCATCTTCCCAATCGAATGTAATCGTTGAAGAACTTGGTTGCTTCCTCTCAACTTTCTTTTCTTCTTCATCGACCCAGACTTCGTAGCCTTCATCTGTTGAATACCAATGTGTACCATCTTCAGTGCGATACCAGTGCGTACCATCTTCATCGGTATCGAGCCAATCTCCTGCGGGAAGATCCTCCCACTTTTCAACGAAATTTCTTGAAGAAGGATTTCGTCTACTGATGTTTCCCACCAATTCTCCTAATGTTTAGTACCTTATAATTCTAAGACCAATATTTTATTTGTGCTTGAACATATTCACTTAGTCAACAACATCCATGTTCACGCATAGGTGCTGGAATAAATTCAATTTTATCGATATCTTTTGTGTCGTTTAGTTTCTTAATAATCATTCGAAACGAACTAGCAGAACCTCTCACTTGCATTGTATCTACACACGAATGGCTCTCAGTAAGACAGTTGTGGTGGAAAGAGAAAACCTCGATGGCATGTGAATGGCGCAATTCCATCAATTTGTTTTCAACACCATGCTGATAGTAGATGATCATTGTGCCATCAAGAACTGTGTCACTATCCATTGTTTCAATATCTCCTCTTCTCTTTGCTTCAGCAAAATGTAAACTTGCATCTCTAAGGAACATACTCCGATTTGAATAACCTGATTTCTTAATTAACCAATCAAGTTGATTAGCAAAATCATCATCTGCACTGAAGGATAAAACTCGGCTCATGACATGCTCAATCAGCAATAATTAATAATAATTTTCAAATACCTATTATCTGACGAGAGGGTATGTCTTCTGCCCCATATATCTATGCAGCCCTCACGCTAATTGCCGCCTTAATCGCTGGACTAATCCCTGTTTTATCCAAGATAAAAGAAAACCCAGAACGGCTCAAAATGTTCACTGCCATTGCATCTGGAATTATTATTGCTTCTGCAATGCTCATTGTCATCCCTGAAGGGTATGAATTAGCATCTGAAGAGGATTCACATGAGGACGATGATGTCGTTCTTGCTGGTTCAATCGCTTTAATCATGCTTGAACTCAATCATAATGACATCAATGAAACACAGGCTATTGAGGAAATTGAAACCCTCCTAGGAGGCCATGACACACACCAAGATGGTGACAGCCATGAGGAACATGGTGATGAAAACAGTGAACACGATGAACCTCTTTCAGAAACCGTTGAGGAAATAATCCTAGAATTTGAATCTGATGAAATTAATGCTTCAACTGCTATCGAAGAAATTGAAACTGCAATCTCTGGCCATGAACATCATGACGAAGAGCCTCATGATGAACATGGTTCTGGCCTTCTCCTTGGTGGAGCAATCCTTGGCGGATTCATGCTCATGTTCATTCTTGAAGGATCGGGCATAGGTCATGCAGTTCATGAGGAACATCATGACCACGATGACCATCATGGTCACAATCACGTACATCATAGTGATTCAGGATGGATGATGGTTCTCGGCCTTACTCTTCATTCAGCGACTGATGGTTTAGCAATCGGAGCTGCTGCTGCAACCGGCAGTGTTTCTTTGACGGCTACTGTCGCTGCTGCTGTACTAATTCACAAAGCGCCTGCTGCATTTAGCTTAGGTGTTTTCTCAATGCATGAACGAAAAGACAGAAACCATTCAATTCGAGACGTCGTAATCTTTTCATTGGCAACACCAATTATGATGATGATTGCTTTCTATGCCCTATCCGATCTTGAAACTCACATTATTGGATTAACCATGCTCTTTTCTGCAGGTACATTCCTTTACGTTGCAGCAGTTGATACATTACCAGATGTTCACAACCCTGAAACAGGTAAGAAGGCTCTTCTGTATGTCCTCATAGGAGTTTTGGCTCTTGCTCTAATTCTGATGGGAGCAAATATTGCTGGACTTCTTGAACACGCCCACTGATGCGAGTAATAACCATCAAGAACCTTGGCCATTGAAGTGGTTCCATGAACCCTCTCGTTACATCACTGCTTGAATTTAATGAAGCCTTTGAAATCCCGAAACTCGATGCACCTGGCCTTGGCCCTGATGAGTTGATTGAGTTGAGAATTAAACTCCTCATGGAAGAAGTCCAAGAATACGCAGAAGCCGCTCGAGCTGGTGATCTTGTCGAAGTCCTAGATGCTCTGGCAGACATCGGCTACATCCTTGCTGGAACCATCATCAATCATGGTATGCAAGACATCTATGATGATGCCTTTAACGAAGTACATCGTAGTAATATGGCGAAACTTGTTGATGGTAAAGTCATTCGAAGAGAGGACGGAAAGGTGCTCAAGCCAGAAGGATGGCAGCCACCTCAACTTGCTCAGTTTTTGCAATGAATTCATCAATACGTTGCGCGTGGGGAGAGTATGACCTCTCGTCCAGTTGCCCTCGTAACAGGCGGAGGAAGGGGTATTGGAGCCGCTATCAGCCATCGATTGGCTGCTGATGGCTATGATGTGCTCCTCACCTACAATACGTCCTCAAAACCAGCAGAAATGGTCGTTGATGAAATCCGTAACTCTGGAGGAGATGCATTAGCGGTCAAGGTTGATTGTTCAGATGATGGCGAAGTTGGCCTTTTAGGAATCCATCCATGGATGCATCGAACCGTGGAAGCACTGGTTCTCAATCACGGAACGTACGACCGAGTTCCTGCTCAAGACATGGAAATGGAGCACTTGCGACATACGATGAAAGCGAACTTCGAAGGAGCAGTCAATGTTTGGAAAGTAGTCCAACCACACCTTGCACCTCAAGCCAACATGGTCGTTGTCAGTTCACAACTTGCCACCCGTGGTTCACCTCATGGAGCTGACTATGCTGCTTCGAAGGCTGCACTGAGCACATGGGCACGTTCTCTTGCTCTAGCAGTTGGTCCAGAAGGAAAGAGAGTCAACGTTCTTGCTCCAGGCTACGTCGACACCGATATTCTTGCTGGCGATTCCGATGAGAAACGAAATCAGCGTATTCAAGAAGTACCTCTAAAACGAATTGGAACAGGTGAAGACATGGCTTCTATTGTCTCTTTCTTGTTGAGTAATGATGCTGCATACATCACTGGTTCAGTCCTTCATGCCAATGGTGGATTGTATCTTCCTTAGACGCATGTTCTTGAAGGGTTGCCATCAAGGACAACCATGACCGAGACGTGGGATGACGATGGTGCCTTCGAGCACATCGCAGACCAAGAAGTCTCAGAAATCGACTTACAGGAGCGTGACCCGTTCGATTTGTCCAAGGCCTTAGAAGGTGCAGCATTGGAACACCTCCACCCTTCTGTGAAACGATTCAAACTGCACAGTGAGTTCGAACCTTCAGGTGATCAACCAAAAGCCATTGAAACGCTTATGGAACAACTTGAGAATGGACAAGAGCGTTGCATTATGCTCGGTGTTACTGGAAGTGGTAAGACCTTCGCTATGGCGAATCTAATCGAACGATTGAACATTCCAACACTCATTCTCAGCCACAACAAAACACTTGCACGACAATTGTATCATGAAGTTGCAGGATACTTTCCTGAAAATGCTGTTGAGTACTTCGTATCGCACTACGATTACTATCAACCCGAAGCCTATCTTGCGAAGCGTGATTTGTACATTGATAAAGAGATGTCAATCAATGAACGCATTGAACAAGAACGCTTTGCGGCAGTGGCAAGTCTTGTCAGTCGTCCAGACTGTGTTATCGTCTCCTCCGTATCGTGTATCTATGGTCTGAATCCACCTGAAACATTCCTTGAGCATCACGTTCGCGTCCATCGAGAGCAACAAATTGAGCCAACAGATTTGATTCGCGAACTGGTTGGATTACAATACACTCGAACAACGACTGATCTTTCGAGAGGTGAATGTCGACTACGAGGCGAAGTTCTCGATGTATGGATGCCTTCTCGTGATGATCCGCTGCGAATTCGGTTTGATTTGGATGGCGTCACTGATGTGCATGTATGCGATCCTGTTTCTTGGGAGATTCTCGACACACTCGATGAGGCTTGGATTCATCCAAAGGAATTCTTCATGACAAGTGAGGATCGGTTCGAAAGTGCTCTTGAGAGCATTGAAACAGAAATGGAGTTACGTCTGACTGAGTTTGCAATGGCCGGGCGTACACTTGAGCAACATCGCCTTGAACAGCGTACGAAATACGATCTTGAGATGCTTCGTGAGATTGGACATTGTCAGGCTATTGAGAACTATTCATTGCATTTTGATGGACGAGAGCCCGGTGAACGGCCGTATTGTTTGCTCGATTTCTTTTCAGCTTGTGCACGTCAGTTCCATGGAGACCCGAAGAAATTCCTCGTCATTATGGATGAATCTCACGTAACGCTCCCACAAGTTGGTGGCATGTACTTTGGTGACAAATCAAGGAAGGACAGCCTGATTGAGCACGGATTCCGTTTACCAACTGCTGCTGACAACCGCCCACTTAAGATGCCTGAATTCCAACACCTTGTTCCTCAAATGGTCTATGTCTCTGCTACACCAGGTGAACGAGAACTGCGTCACTTATGTGAGATTACTGGACAAAAAGTTCCACTTGGCCTTGAACATGTAGCCTCTGCAGGCGGGGCAAAACCAGCCCATGCAAAGGCGAAGAAGCATCCTGATTCCGAAACCATGTATGATTTACTTCAGAACATCCAAGGTATCGCAAAGATGGAATTGCGACCAACTGGATTACTTGATCCGAACATCGAAGTTCGTCCAACTGAGGGGCAAATCGCTGATCTTCTTTCAGAAATCAATCTTCGAATCGAACGTGGAGAACGGACACTTGTGACAGTATTGACCATAAAATTCGCAGAAGAAGTTGCCGAATATCTCAACCGTATGGGCGTTAAGGCTCATCATTTGCATTCTGAGATCGATACCATCGAACGTACTGAGATTCTCAACGCATTGCGTATTGGACACATCGATGTTGTTGTTGGAATCAACCTTCTACGAGAAGGATTGGATATTCCGGAAGTCAGTCTTGTCGCCATCTTTGATGCTGACCGTCAAGGCTTCTTGCGTAATGAACGGTCCCTACTCCAAACCATTGGACGAGCTGCTCGTAACGAAGATGGCCGTGTTCTGTTGTATGCGAATGGAATGAGCCCTGCTATGGAAGCGAGTATTCGCCAAACACTTGAAAGAAGAGTACGACAAAATGCCCACAATGAGAAGCATGGGATTGTTCCTAAGACGATTGTCAAGGCCTTACCACAGATGGGTTCTGAATCAGAAGATCTGATTGCTGGAACATCCACCACGCCCGATGGAAAACGTCGCTTGGTGGCTAAGAAGGGGGGTCGAAAGGATGGAGATTGGGCCTCAAAATTGAATTTGGGTGCTGGAGCTTGGGCTCATAGTGAAACAAAAACTCCAATTGAAAATTCAAAAATTCAATTGACTTATGATGAGCCAGATGATGTGAAATCATCGCTTACACCTGAGCAACGAATGGATTTACTCGCAGAATTGAAATCGGCAATGAAAGTGGCTGCAAAACAACTCGACTTCGAAGAAGCTGCTCGGTTGCGTGACCGTATCTACGAACTTGAACAGTCCTTGTAATCAATTGGCGAGGCGTAACGCTGCTTGTTCAAGAGACTCATCATCTCCTGTCAAAGAGCGTATGTAGCGAGGGATTGTTTCGTTTGATCGACTCAGATCAATGGAATCCCCAACCCATTCAAGCGGTTCAGTAAGCGTATGTTCTGTTCCGAATTCGAATGTTCTCCAAATTGAGCATTCACTTCCATCGAGTGATGTTGTTTGGAGATACCATTTTTGTTCTTCTATCGAGTTACTGCAGCGTATGTCTCATGGGAGCATGACGATTCCCAAAGATGGAATTCAAGCAGTACCTCAACAACTTGCATCTCATCTCAATGATAAGACGATTCGCTACAATACGAACGTTGCTTCAGTCACCTCTACAGGAGTTTTACTCGATAATGGAGAAACCATTGATGCTGACCTTGTTGTAGTTGCTGTACCTCAACACGTTGCCAATGTTTGGCTTGACAGCCCTCAAGAAATCGTACGTAAACAGACTGCTACGTTCGTTTTTGAAGCAGAACAATCACCTCTCGATAAACCTCGATTACTTCTCAACAGAGAGTATGAACAACATGAGAAAAATATCCTCCATGTTCACGTACCAACATTGTTGCATCCTTCGGACAAGCACCTCATTGTTGCAACCGTGGTCGGTGATATCGCATCTAATCATCAGAAAAAAGCAGTCCAGAAAGCCATTCACGAGGAACTTGAACAATGGTTTGGTCAAGATACATCTTCTTGGAAACTTGTAGGAACGACGCACGTCGATTATGCCCTCCCATCAGACTCGGTTACTGCAAAGGGAAGAGAGCGCCTGGGATTGATTCACGATGGTGTCTATTACATTGGCGATCATACCATTCATCCTTCCGTCCACGGAACATTACGTTCCGTTGAGCGTTTACTCGATCGTTTAGAGATTCCATTGCCTCTTCAATCATCATGAAAGGTTGATGAAGGGAAACGCAGGCGACAAGGTATGGCCATTGACCCAGACGAATTCGATATCCCCGTTCAGGATTACGATTTTTCCAAAGCAACTCAAATCACCTCTCTCATCGATCAGATGGCACAGGCAGGCGGTTTTACTGCAACAAAACTCGCTACTGCTCGTGATATTCTTCTGGATATGAAACAGCAATCAGATGCTGTTGATGGTGATATCAGCAAGGTTACCAATTGGCTTTCCTTCCCAGCATGCCTCTGTGCTACTGGTACACGTTCCTTCTTTGTTGAAGCTGTAAAAACCAAGATGTTCAATGTCCTTTCTACGACATGTGGTACACTTGATCACGATATTGCTCGCTCCTACAAGGACTACTATCATGGTGCTTTCGAACTTGATGATATTGAATTGGGCGAACACTCCTTGATGCGTCTGGGTAACGTTATTGTTCCAAATTCATCCTATGGAGAAATCATAGAAGCGGTTGTTATGCCAGCACTCGAAGAAATCTATCAAGACCGACTCAAGGAAACTGGCAAGACCGGTGCTGATGCATGGCTTGGCTTTGGTTCGATTCACCTTGTATGGGAACTTGGAAAGCGCATAGGAACACCGAACTCCCTCATCTATTGGGCTTGGAAGAATCAAATTCCAGTCTGTATTCCTGGTATTACGGACGGTTCGATTGGAGCACAATTGTTCATGTTCCGCCAACGTCATCGTGATTTCCATATCGATACTCTTGCAGATGAGCAAGTCATGTCTGACCTTACTTGGGATGTTGAAACCTCCAATGCGCTCATGGTCGGTGGAGGAATCTCAAAGCATCACGTCATTTGGTGGAACCAATACAGAGGTGGACTCGATTCAGCAGTCTACATCACGACTGCTCCGGAGCATGATGGAAGCCTCTCTGGTGCTCGACTTCGTGAAGCAATCAGTTGGGGTAAGATGCGTCCTGATGCACCAAACATGTGTGTTGAAGGTGATGCAAGTGTTCTCCTCCCTCTCCTTGGAAGCGACATCTTCAATCGTTGATTCGACCAGCTAGATACAACATCAATGCAGTCCGTAGTGGACTACTCGGTTGCCATCCTTGCTCATCGCATTGCATCAATGCATCATGCAGTGCTCCAAGTGGAGGGCGTTCTTGTTCCACAACATCTTGAATTGGAACAACGGATATCTTCGGAGACGGTGGTTGATCGAGGAGCGATGCGGTAAATGTCCCCGTTGAACCTGCCTGTGTTCGCTGCCAAAGCATCGAGAATTCATCAATGGTTTGCTGAGCAGACCAACCCCTACGTCCTGCAATGTCTACAATATCTGGTAGCACAGGTGAATGAAAGGCAATGCGTACGAATGCTTCAACGACATCTGATTCAGAAACCCAGTAATACATACCGTTTGCTTGGTGTGAGGCTTCTTTTTGATTCCACAGTTGTTCAAGAAAAGTGTGATTCAGTCCTTTGTTCAACCCAGTTGGAAGAACATCATGTAATCGAATTTGAGAAGTTGCTCCATTTGATTCAACCTTTACGATGTTCTCTTCTTCAAAGAATGAGAAATTGACATCCGCGTCCGCTGATGAATCAATCGAGGAGAGCCCAGTGGCAAGAATCGCCGCATAACGTTGCGTGTATGAATCAATGAGAGACGGATCAATACATACGGTACATTCGAACATTAACAAGCGTTCAACAAAGGATTGAGCAACGGACCCTTCCAGATGTTGAATCTGTATTCGTCGCATTGTTCTCCCTCAAAGGAATGCTTCGATCGCTTGACGTGTGAGGTCAACAACCAGATCGACTTCCTCTGAAGTGATGTTGAAATTCGGCGTGTAGCGAAGGGCATTAACGCCACCGTGAATAACACCAAGGCCGTGCTTTCTGCACCAAACTTCGACCATGTCAAATCCAACTACTTGGAGACGCTCTGGGTCAAGTTCTGCACAAACGAGCAATCCAGTACCTTGAACTTCAAGGATTTCAGTTGGAAATTGTTCTTGCAGTGCTTTGAGTTTCTCAACCATTTCAGCACCACGATCACGGATGTTGGCACGGAGTTCAGGAGTAATGTGGTCAAGAACTGCAACTGCTGTTTCAAGTGCACGAGGATTGGTTGTCATGGTGTTTCCATAGATTCCAACAACATACAGTTCACTCGCTCGCTTGTTCATACCGAGCACAGAGAGAGGATATTGTCCCGCATTGAGTGCTTTTGACCATGCTTCAAGGTCAGGTGCTTCAGCATCTTCGAACCCACGATAATCAACAACAGAAAGGCAACCTTGCCCTCTCAAACCTGCTTGGACTGAGTCGACCATGAGCAGAGAGCCGTGTTCATTTGTAAGTCTGCGAGCTTCATCATAGAAAGAGCGTTCAACACATCGGCCTGGACTTCCTTCACCTTGTACAGGTTCAAGTGCCATCATTTCGATAAAGAATCCTTCATCATCAGCACGCTTGAACATGGCTTGTAGTGCAGGGATATCGTTAGCAGGGACCAAAAGGAGATTGTCCATGTCTCTAAAACTTGCAAGGTTCTTCTTGTAACTGGACATACAAGAGTGAGAGATTTGTGCTGGTCGGCCTGTTCTTCCGTGGAATGCACGCTCAACTGCGAGTAATTTGATTGGTTTACCTTCATGCCTGCCACCTGGGTCAGTCATGCTCTTTGCATTAACATCAGCAATACGAAGACTGACTGTTACGGATTCTGAACCACTGTTCATGCAGATAAAGCGGTCGAATGGACAATGACCACGTGCATGACCTAGTTCTTTGCGAAGGCGTTCACCAAGGCGCTTTTGAGAAAAAGAAGGAGTCATTACGTTTGCCATAACCCAGTTTTGAGACATAGCTTTGATGATCGAATCTGGACCATGGCCACTTCCAAGCATACCGTATCCACCGTTGTCGTGAAGTACTGCTCCGCTCGAAGTTACCAACCACGGTCCACGACCAGCAATAGGGATGTATGGATTTACAGTAGCAGGGGCATAGAAGTTCACGTAGTCTTCCTGTAAGTGTGGAATCAGTTCAGATTCTGGAAGAGCCATAACATCCATTCCAAATTCTTCGATTAATCGCTTGTGTGCTTCCCCGGCTTCGTTGATTGCTTGAACAAGCTGCGCATCAGAACCACAGAATCGAGCAATGGTTTCATCATCGAGTCCCACGGTTTCCTTTGCTCCGCTTATGCCTCTAAGGTGGTGAAGTATGGTAAGAGAATTATCCGCCATGGTAACAAGGTGTCAAAGACCCCCTTTGAACATAGCCCTGTGGCCTGTTTCAATACCCCCATCATCGATCTAACCGTACCCATTTATTGGTTTAAAGTAAGAAATTCCAATTGGAATTTCGCTGATTTACGTTTTCTAACAGAGATTTATGCAACGATCTGAATTGCACACTATGTTATACCCAACCCAATTGAAATTGGAAAGTTACGTAAATGAAATTCCAGTATATTTTGAGAATTATACGACATTCAAAAAACAAAAATAAATCGCTCCTTCAATTGGGTTCAACGTTCTATAAATCAAAATTCCAATTGAAAATTCGATTATTGTAGTCGAAGAGTATAATAGGCGGGTCGGACGAACAGTAGATAACCGGGCAAGTCCCGAGGAGATGGGAAAATATGGCAGATAAAGAATACAACATCCAGGAATTAGTACACCGGGATGTATATGTGAACGACAAAAAAGTAGGAACAATTGTTGGTGAACGACACCATCCTAACGAGGCACGCGTCCAATCGATGCGGATCCAAGTTGAGACAGATGTCGCAGACGAATACATGCGTAAGCCTGCAGAACTAGCACCTTTACCTAAGGAACTGGTACACAGCATTCAAAACGATGGCACTGTAAAGTTGTCAAAGTCTATGCGCGAACTACAACGAAGATGGAGAAACACCATCCGTGTTGATGAGAAACTCTACGCACCTGATGAAATGCTTGACCGAGCTGTTCTTGATAACCAAGGACGAGAAGTTGGCGTTATTGTCGACATGGTCAAAGTAAAGCGTACATACAAAGGATTCACTGTTCGAACTCGACTCCATGCTCAAAAGCAGTATGGGATCGGAGCAGAAATCAAAATTCCAATCACGGCATTCGCAAGAACCCGTGAGCGCCTTGACGAAATTGTTCTCTCAAGAACATTCGATCGTGTCTTGCAGTTGCCTTCATACATCGCAATCAACGATCCAAATTTCGACGAAGAGTGATTTTCAAACGACCGTCATTCTTATGACAGGGTTGTAGGTCGCAGGATTGCCCTTGCGCGGGTGGCTTAGTCGGTTAGAGCACCCGGCTGATAACCGGGAGGTCGCAGGTTCAAGTCCTGCCTCGCGCACCAACCCTCATCTTTCGCCTGTCGAAAGACTCGCAAAGCACATGAACGAGCGACGTTCAGCACGTATTGAGGGAAAGCCATGGTCGTTGTCTCAGGAAGTAATGCACAACAGGTAGCAGAACAACTTGCACTTGCACTGAACTGGGATCATGTTCAACTTGAAGCACGACGGTTTCCAGATACTGAAGGATACATCAGAATTCCTGAAGACCAAATTGAAGCAATTCGTAAAGAGCCAGTTGTCGTTGTTTCAAACACATTCCCAGATGCTGGCATTGTTGAAACACTTCTCATGCTCAAAGCAATTTCAGATGTTCGTAGAGGCTCCTTGGAAAACCTGCGAGGAATAGAACCTCAAAGAATGGAGAATATCGGTCCCGGGGTATACCTTGCGGTACCATATTTCGGATATTCTCGACAAGACAAGCGTTTCAAGCCTGGAGAAGTTATCTCAGCACGGGCGATTGCTGACTTGCTTGCAACACAGTGTGATGGCTTGACGGTGCTCGATTTACACGCTCCACAGGTTCTTGAAAATCTAAATATTCCAGTCGCATTTACCTCGGCAATGCCAGAATTAGCCAGTCATCTACAATCTGAAGTTCAGCCAGATTTCATTCTCTCTCCTGACAAAGGTGCAATTGATCGGGCAAGTCAAGTTGCACAATTGATCGATTGTGAATTCTCTTACCTAGAGAAAACTCGTATCGATGCACATACCATTATCCACAAAGCGAAGGATTTGGATGTCAAAGGAAAAGTTGTGGCAATCGTCGACGATATGATTGCAACTGGTGGAACAATCTGTCGCGCTGCTGATGCTTTGAGAAGTCAAGGAGCTACAGAAGTTCACGCCGCTTGTTCCCACGGCCTTTTCACGGGTGGAGCAATTCGACGGCTCACACAATTTGTTGACGGCGTTCACGCAACAGGTAGTTTAGCGAATCCTCGCTCAGTCATCGATGCAGGCGAGGCGTTGGCACGTGGTGTCAGGGAACTTCTCGACAACTGACCGCTTTACTGTGTTCAATTTCCCGTCCAATGCGTTTATATGGACGAGTTACAGCCGAAGGATTACCACACGAGGTAATACCAATGAGTGTACATGTACGATTTGAAACCCCAAGCGACGCTGCCGACAAGATTTACGAGCTCATCAGAGCAAATTCCGGCGGCCGAATTAAGAAAGGAAGCAACGAAGTCACAAAGTCCGCAGAACGCGGTACTGCGCAATTCGTCGTCCTTGCAGAAGATGTTAACCCTCCAGAACTTCTGGCTCACATTCCTTTGATCTGTGAAGAAAAAGGTATCCCATACGGATACGTCCCTTCCCAAGAATTCCTTGCTAAAGAAACTGGACTTCCTAACGGAGTCAAGACTGCTTCCATCGCTCTTATGGAAATTCCAAAGAGTAACACAGAAGCATTCAACGCTGTAGTTGAGACCATCAACGGACTCAAGAACTGAACACTGAGGTGAATTTAGATGAGTGACGATACAGTAAGCGGATGGCCTGCTGAAGTTGTTGAGATTGTCGGCCGAACTGGCATGACAGGCGAAGCAACTCAGGTCAAAGTCCGTGTTAACGACGCACCTAACCCACGAGACGTTGGTCGAATTATCACAAGAAACGTGATTGGACCTGTTCGAATGGGAGACATCCTAATGCTCCGAGATACGGGAAGAGAAGCCCGTAAGCTAAACGCACGGTGATTATCATGCCAGAACGAAGAGTTTGCACATTCTCCGGAGAAGAAATTGAACCAGGTACAGGAACTATGTTTGTCCGTAAGGACGGAAGCATCCTTTGGTTCAAGAACAGCAAGGCCCGCAAGAACATGGTCAAGTTGTCCAGAAATTCACGTAAGGTGAAGTGGACACGCCATTTCGTTCGTGGCGGAATTCGCTGATCTCATTCGGTGAACTGATAAAGGGGCCCTTGGTGGCTCAGGCTGGTGAAGAACATGGAAACAACCTACATTATGGTAAAACCTGATGGCGTACAACGAGGATTAGTCGGCGAGATTATTGGCCGTTTTGAACGAAAAGGGCTGAAATTAGTCGGTCTCAAGTCAATGGTACCGAGCGAAGAAATTGCTCGTACTCACTATGATGTCCACAAGGAGCGCCCATTTTTCCCTGGATTGATTAAATTCGTAACATCTGGACCTGTTGTCTGTATGGCATGGGAAGGTCGTGATGCAATTTCAGTTGCTCGTAAACTCATTGGTTCAACCAATGGTCGAGAAGCTGAGCCAGGTACAATCCGTGGAGACTTCGGAATGGACATGGGATACAACATGATTCACGGATCAGATGCTCCAGAAACAGCAGCATTCGAACTTGGACTTTGGTTCCCTGAAGGACTCATGGATTGGAATAACACCATGGGTACTTGGGTTTACGAGTAAGGTTCATCCATCCTCCCCGAGGAGGCCATGTTATGGACGAGACAGAAGATATCGCTGAAGAGCCGGTGGCTCGTGGCGAAAATCGTCAACCGATTGTTTCTGTACTCGGTCACGTAGACCACGGAAAAACAAGCGTTCTCGACTTAGTTCGTTCTCTAGGAAGTGAGCGACAGGCCAGTGTTATGGACCGTGAAGCCGGTGGAATTACGCAACACATTGGTGCGACTGAAGTTCCTGCTAAGATTCTGAATGAAACATGTGCTGAACTTATGCATGGACGTCCATTCAAATCACCTGGATTGCTCTTTATCGACACACCCGGTCACCACTCTTTTGCTTCACTTCGTAACCGTGGTGGAGCTCTTGCAGATATTGCCATTCTTGTGGTTGATATTATGGAAGGGTTGCAACCTCAAACGATTGAATCGATTAATATCCTCAAGCAAACAAAAACTCCATTCGTCATTGCTGGGAATAAAATCGACAGAATTCATGGGTGGAGGTGTGAGAAAGATCGTTCTTTCCTAGCATCGTTACAAGACCAGAGGCCAGATGTTGTTGATTTGTTCCAAACACGTTACTGGAAACTTGTTGGTCAAGTTTCTGAACATGGAATTAACCTTGAGCGATACGATCAAATCAAGGATTTCCGACAATCCTTCCCACTGGTTCCAATGTCTGCGAAAGAAGGTGAAGGATTGCAAGATCTTCTCACTGTTACCGTTGGTCTTGCCGAACGTTTTCTTGAGGACCGTCTTACCGATACACTAGGGCCTGCCGAAGGAACCATCCTCGAAATGAAGGATGAAATTGGGATGGGGAAGACCATCGATGTGATTCTACATCGCGGATCACTCAACGTCACCGATACAATTACTGTTGTCAGCGCCGATGGTCCGTTTGATGTTCGTATCAAGGGACTCAAGCGTGCTCGTGGCATGTCAGAGATGCGAGATGCTGGCGACCGATGGGAATCAGTCGATACCATCGATGCTGCTGCAGGTGTCAAAATCATCGCACAAGGACTTGAAAAGGCTCTCGCAGGAACAACAATTCGTCTCTCGAGCGAAGAAGCATGGGAAGAAGCTCGAAAAGAAACTCAAGTCTCTGTTGAACTCGATGAGGAAGGAATCGTCATCAAAGCCGACACGATTGGTGGACTGGAAGCACTCGCATTTGAACTCAAGAAAATTGAGGTTCCTATCCGAAGAGCCACTGTTGGTCCAGTCAACAAAAGAGACCTCATGACTGCTGAGGCAGCAAGTAGTCCTCTGAATCAAATTATTCTCGGTTTCTCAATTGAGCCAAACAATGAAGTTCGTGCTCTTGTCAATCAAGGTGATGAAAGCGTCACTTGGATTGGTGGCGATATTATCTACCACATTATCGATCAGTTCGAAGAGTGGAAAGAAGAACGAAAGAAGGCCATTGATGCTGCGACTCGAGAGAATCTCATCTATCCTGGGAAACTTCTCTATCTTGAAAACCATACATTCCGTAACAAAGGTCCTGCTATTGTAGGGATGCGTGTTCTTGGTGGTCGTGTTCATCTTGGTCAGCGATTGATGAAAGTCGATGGAACTGCTGTTGGTCAAATTCGAAGTCTTCGTTCGCGTTCAAGTGATGAACTCAAGGAAGCAAAACAAGGTGAAGAAGTCGCTGTTGCTATCATGGGCCCAACTGTTGGAAGGCACATCGAAGAGTTAGAACAATTCTACGTTGACATCCCTGAATCTCACGTTCCACGACTTGCGAAAGTTGAGTTGACGGAACTTGAAAAAGAAATTCTCGAGGAGATTATCAAACTCCATCGCAAAGATGACCATTTCTGGGGCCGACGGCACATTGCGTGATGTTTCTTCGACGTATGAACGGCATACATTCAAGTATCATGTCAAGCGGTCGTAAGGCTGAGAACACATTAGGTGATTCATGATGGATGCTGGATTTTCACAACAGAACAGCGGCGGAGACGCCCGTACGCAAGATCTCATACGAACCGTTGCAGACATTTCCAGCGCTTTGATGAATGAAGTTAGCAAGGTTATTATCGGTAAAAACGAGAACCTGCGTCGAGTAACTGTTGGTATTCTCTCCAATGGAAACATGCTTCTGGAAGATTTCCCAGGACTTGCGAAGACACTCCTTGCAAACACCTTCGCTCGTGCACTTGGATGTAAGTTCAAGCGTGTTCAATTCACTCCTGACTTACTTCCTTCAGACATTATGGGTACCTACATGTACGACCAAAAGTCTGGTGAATTCAAGTTGCGTGCAGGTCCACTGTTCTCGAACATTCTACTTGCTGACGAGATTAACCGTGCTCCTCCAAAGACCCAAGCTGCTTTGCTTGAAGCAATGGAAGAGAAGCAAGTGACCATCGAAGGTATCACGCACAAACTTCCTGCTCCGTTCGTTGTTCTTGCAACTCAGAACCCAATCGAACAAGAAGGAACATACCCGCTTCCAGAAGCGCAAATGGACCGTTTCCTCATGAAGATGAGTATGGGTTACCCAGACCGTGCTGAAGAAAAAGCAATTCTTGCTCGCCGTAAGTTGCGTGGAAAGGATGGACACGATGTAGAACAAATCACTTCTCCAAAGAAGGTTGTTGCTATGCAAAAGGCACTGGAAACAGTCCATGTTGATCCAGCAATTCTTGCATACATCGTTGAAATCGTTCAGCGCACTCGAGAAGACCATCGTGTCACTAACGGTGCTTCGCCTCGTGCATCACAATCCTTGTTCAAGACAGGTCGTGCTGCAGCAGCTATTGCAGGACGAAACTATGTCATTCCTGACGACATCAAAGGAATTGCACTGCAAATCATGTCTCACCGTATCAACATGAAGCCTGAAGCAAAGATTCGTGGAATCACTGGAATGCACATCGTTCGAAAGATTCTCTCGGAAGTTCCAGTTCCTGTAATTTCTTGAACAGAATCACTCCTTGGAGGCTGAAGTTCAAAATGGGTGACCTTACTGGGTCACATTGAGGGGAGCGAGTATGACAATGAATCCGTACAAAATGGTCATCGCCGTCGCTAACCAAAAGGGCGGTTGTGCAAAGACCACCACCGCAGTAAACCTTGCAGCTGCTCTAGCTAAAGGAAATCGAAAACAAGGTGTTCCTCCTGCAAAGGTACTGCTTGTTGACCTGGATCCTCAAGGAAACTGTGCAACTTCATTCGGTATTGAAAAGAAAAATATTCGACGAACTGCATACGATGTTCTTGCGAATGATTCGGGTGAAGAACTTCCATTGATGGAAGAATACTTGCTTACACCACGAGAACTTACTGATGCAATGCAAAAGGCGTTTATCCTTCGTAAAGGAAAGAAGGCTCCTCAAAATTTGACCATCGACAATCTCTGGTTGCTTCCCAGTGACATCCATCTTTCAGGAGCAGAAATTGAATTGTCTCACAAGATTGGACGTGAGACAAGACTTCGAGAGGGTCTTGAACCCATTATCGATGAGTTTGATTACATTGTCATCGACACTCCGCCGTCACTTGGTTTACTCTCAATCAATGCAATGTGTGCAGCCAATTGGGTTATGGTTCCTGTTCAAGCCGAATACTATGCGCTTGAAGGATTCAGTATGTTGATGAATTCAATCAAGATGATTCAGAAGCGTATTAATCGTAATTTGAAGATCTTTGGTGTTGCAATGACGATGGTTGATGCACGCTCAAAACTCAGTCGTCACGTGTGCACTGAAGTAAGTCGTAAGATTCCAAATAAGGTCTTCAATACCACGATTCGTCGCTTGGTTAAGGTCGCTGAAGCACCTTGGAGCGGTGCTCCAACTGTATTGTTAAACGAACCCAGAGCAAGCGGAGCTGGTGCAGGATCTCTCGAATACTGGACTTTAGCAAAAGAATTCCACAACAGAGTTCAATCGATGCGTCGAGAATTTGGTGTGAAAGAACATCCAAAATTATTGACTGGTGGACGTTGAAAGGTTGAGAAATCAACGTTTCCAACTTCCTTTCACGCGGTCAGGTTAAGTACGAATGCGTACGCATTCGATTTGGGATGCACATATGACTGGAGAAGGAATGACCTCTGTAAGTGTTAGTTATGAAGTTCGTAGACAATTGAATACGATGCGAACTGTAAATGGACATAAGAGCGTAAACATGCTTCTTGAAGATATTATTCGGGCCCATAAGATGGCTCGAATGCGTGGAGAACTCGATGTGCTACAAGAGCATCTCAAGCGAGTTGCTGACGTCAATGTTGAGCATTTAGTCAATCGATTAAACATGGCTCCATTCAAGGTCTGAGGTGATTGAAAATGATGGCATGGCGTCCACCTGGTTACCTTCTAACAACACAACAACTTGTTCGTGCTCTGTTTGATGATTCTACTGATGAATCCAAACTCTTGACAGCGGCTGCTGCTGGTAAAGTCGAATTGTTTGCTCTAAACAAATCATGGAATGCTATTCTTTGGTTGATTATGAACACACTCAAAGAGGATGGAAAACCTATCTATTCAGGAATTGAACTCGGAAACTTGCGCTCCTGTTTGCCTATTGAATGGCGCTGATCATTCCTTGTTCATTTTAGCAAGGTATTCGTGACCATACCATTTCCATTGATCCATTGTCCATCCTTCAGGAAGGCCACCTTCAGGCAATGGTGGAGCTTCTTGTGGCTCTTCTACATCCGGTTCTGCTTCTTCTTCAGGTTGTGGCTCAGGTGTTGATTCGCCCAATGTTGCAATCGATTCAATGGATGCTTCATCACTGAATAGTTCTTCAGCAGATACTTCTCTAGAAGATACAACGACTTCTTCTTCCTTCTCTTGTTCTTCAAGATTCAATGGCTTAACGTCATCTTCCCATAGTGAATCTGATTCAACGCCTCCAATGGCAGAAGATCCTGCTGTTCCTTCCAATGCCTCATCCATTGCAGCTGCAGTTGGCAGTCCTGCTCCACCGTACGTCTTCGCAGTTTGCGTTGTTTTACGTCGTGAAGAAAGTGTTCCGATGATGATGATAACGAGTGTTAGGATTCCAAAGAGCCCACCTCCATAGACCAAAGCATCGCTCATTGCATCTGTTTCGTACCATTCCTCACCATCGGTTGTGGAATCCGTTGTTGTGTTCCAACTCGAGAAGGTGACTGGAGTCTGATTCGCTGCTTGAGAATCTGCTACGTATTGGACGTAGGCAGGAGTTCTCCATCCAACGCAAACATCTCGCACATCTGTGAAGTCAAGATTACAGTGATCTTGAATGGTCTGGATTCGAGCGTCGTTGTCGTCGTAATCTGAATTTGAACCAGTACCATCTCTGTCAATATCGAGATATTCATTTGGATCTAAATCCATATCTTTCGACTCTGAACTATCAGCCCACCCATCCCCATCATTGTCCTCGCATCCAAAGGATTCGAGTTCAGTATTCTGAAGAGGATCTGTTGGGTCTGGCAACCATGCCTTTGTTGACGTTCCTGGCTTTGTTGGGCACTTGTCAGGCATGAGGCCTGTTGCGTTGTCTCCATACCCATCGCCATCACCGTCAGTCCATTGTGAAATCATGTCTGGAAGAGCATCTGCACCTTGTTGTGAAGTCCAATTTTCATCAGGATTAGAGTATCCATCAAGGTCACCATCAGGGCACCCATAGCGATCTTTTGTCGAGAATCCATTGACCAGTGGACATCCATCAGCAAGTGTTCCCTGTGGATTATCCCCGTATCCATCTCTGTCTGTATCTGCCCACTGTGAACTGTCGGTTGGATAAACATCGCCATCTAGCCCATCTGAATTATCCCCATATCCATCGCCATCAGAATCGATGCTTTGATCCGGATTGGAAGGGAACATGTCTGAATTATCTCCTACTCCATCTCCATCTGAATCAATACTTTCATCAGCAATGTTTGGGAACTCATCGCTGTTGTCCCCTACACCATCACCGTCTGAATCGAGGGATTCAGAAGAATTGGTTGGGAAGGCATCCAATGCATCGGTTACGCCATCTCCATCACTGTCAATATCATACAATCGTACACGTGTTGAAGATGTAAAACCAGAGATGATGTAGACTTCCCCATTTGCACCTTTCAGTGAGGCGATTACTTTTCCACTGCTATCGTACATGTCCCCTTCTTGGAAGGTTTGGACATCAACCACGATTATTTCACCCGATTGTGTACCTATGTGATACGATGCAAAGTCCATTTGTTTAATGTAAACAAGTTGAGGATTCGAGGTGATTGAAAGCATATCATACGTGTAATCACTGAGATTGTATCGGAATAAATCGCCACCTGCCGTTCCTACGAGAAGGCGTCCCTGGGCATCAATTTGCATTGCATTAACTGCAGAGGTCATATCGGTCAGTTGTTGCACTAAGGTTCCTGTGTTGTCATGAACCTTGACGCGGTTATCGTATCCTCCAGTCAGCACATGACCGTCTGAAGTAACAAGCATTGTTGTCATTCCACCTGTGTGGGAACTGGTAACAGTTCCGGTGGCCACGCCCCCGCTCCATTCCTCAGCTCTTCGCTGACCAGGGAAGTATCCAATCCAGACATCCCCATCGTTATCCCAATCAACGACATCAACTGGATTTGAGGTATTGATGTATTGAGTAATAATTTGCTGCGTCATTTGAATAATGATGACACCGGATTCGTGCGCTACAGATACGAGGTTTTCACCTGAGTCAACGCGTGCTGAATTTGCAGTAACATTCAGATCTAAACTCCAGACTGCTGTGTGGGTTCCAGATTCAAATGTGTTGACTGAAAGGAGGCCCGAGCCTGTTACCATCAGCACTTTACCATCACTGAGTTGCTGCCATGAGACGACTTTTTCGTTAATCTGTTCGGTTTGACCAGCATCGATTAAGGACGCTGAAGTCGACAAAACAGGAGCCACAATTGGCAATAAAAGCAAACAAAGGACAATCGTTGCTAGGGTTCGCATAGTAAGCGGAGGACGAAGGGAAATATCAAACAGACGTATGATTGTCCATTCAAGATTCATCTGATTCTTCATCAGTCGGCTTCATTTGTGGAAGGACTGGTGTGATGGAAGCAGTCTTGACTTCGGGCCTTTGGCCCGATAGCGGTGTAAGGCGTTGAACAGGCCGCAGTGTTGCTGATGCAACCTCATCTTGCTGCTCTACAGAGTCCTTAGGAATCACATTCAGTGGTGTCATCGTTCCTGTGATAGGGCGCATTGTTGCAGATTCTGCTTCAAGAATCTCCTCGACTTCTTCCTCCATTGCTTCAGAAACTTCTGAAAGGTCTCGTCGTGTGATTCGTGCTTCATCATCGCTTGTTCCGAATTCACCGTCTTCACCAGGCTTAATGCTGACTTCAACTGCTCCAACAGGTACAACAATTTCCTCAGCAGGTAATTCCTGAGTTGCTTGTACTTCCTCGACCTGTGGTTGTACGATCGGAGTTTGCGGTTGAAGTGGCATACGAACATTGCGCTCGAGTGGCTTTGGTAGCATTGATTCTGCTGCTCCACCAATAGGTGCCTTGACTGGACGGAGTGCTGGAGCTTGGCCAAGAGGTTTTGCTCCACCGATTGGTGCTCGCATTCCACCAAGACCCATGCCTTGCTGAGGTGTTGCTCCAAGAGAACGTGCCATGCCTCCACCAAGTCCAGGTGCACGAGTTCCTAGTGCGGATGGGTCTTGACCAAGTGGCATTGCTGCAGGTGCTTGTCCAGAGATGGATTGCATCCACTTCTGTCGCTTCTCAGCACGAGTATCGGTTGATTGGAGTTCAGCAAACTCTTGTTCACGTGATTGAAGTTCTGATTCAGAGACATCAATATCACCTTGAATCTGTGAAGTGATGGCGTCACGCATCTTGGTTTCTGCCATCTCACGGAAGGAGTCCATCTTGTCTGAAAGATTGTTCAGACGGTCACGAACTTCAGCACGCTTGAGTCCAAGTTGTGCTTCGATTTCTGCACGGATAGAAGCCTCACGCTTACGTACATCGATGAGTGCCTTGTTTCGCATAATCTCTTCACGCTTGTCGAGTTGACGTTCAAGTTGAACTGCAATCTCTTCTTGCTTACGAGTTCTGAAGGCTGAAAGACGCTCTTCCATATCGACTTCGAGTTCGAGAGCTGTTTCTTCCTTGAGTAGATCAAGATCGGTCTCAAAGGTCAGACGTTCGTTGCGTAATTGAGCATCAAGTTCAGCCATAATGGCCTTTCTTGCAGCGGTTTCACGCGATTGGAATTCGATTTCAAGGCGTTCTGCCCAATCGGTTCGCTTTGCTTCGTATTGTTCTTCGAGATGTCCACGAAGTTCTGTCTCACGTTCGAAACGGAAGCGAGCAAGTCGGTTCTGAATTTCTGCTTCGCGTGCACCTCGGTACGAAGTGAATTCATCATCTGAACGTCGAGCAAGTTCTTGGTCAAGTTCACTCTTGAGAACCTTGGAAATATCATCAACAGCCTTGGAGAAGGTGATGTCGTACTTTTCCTTCAAACGACCCTTACGTTCTGTAAGACGTTCTGAATGATTCTCTTCGAGTTGCTTTTGAATCTCAATTCGCAATTCGTCACGGCGTCGAGCGATTGCAAGTTCAACATCTTCACGCATTCGTCCTTCGAGATCATCGGTCTCTTGGCGAAGTTGGGTTTCAAGTTCTTGTTGAAGTTGTTGAGCAATGTCCTCTTCAAGACGAAGACTGCGACGGTCGTATTCTGCACGAAGTCGTGCTTCACGCTGTTGTAGTCGATTACGAAGTTGTTGTTCAAGACGGGTTCGAATTCCTCGTCGTAGTTGCTCTTCACGTTCTGCAAGACGAGCGTTATGCCCTTCTTCGAGTGTTTCGATTTCCTTGTTTTCTAGAGCGATGAATCGAGATTCCATCTCTTGTTCAATTCCAGCTTCAAGTTCACGAATTCGTTGCTGAAGGCGTTGGTTGTACTCCAGTGCCATTCGTTCTTTTTGCAGAGCAAGTCGACGACGATGTTCGTCTTGGAGTTGTCCTTCAATGGACTGCTTGAGATTGGATTTGTGTTCTTCAAGACGACGATCGTGCTCGTGCTCAAGTTGATTCTGAAGATTGGATATTTCTCGCTTGAGTCTCAAGTCGAGTTGTTCACGCATTCGTGTTTCTTCACCAGCAAGAGTTGAACGTTCCATCTCTGCAAGTTCAACTTCCATATCGGTTCGCATCTCTTTTTCAAGAGCATCGAGAGTCAGTTCATGTTGAACTGCAAGATCGTTTGCAATCGCTTCTTGCATGGCTGAGACACGCTCTGAGATGGCTTGTTGGCGCAATCGGCGTTCTCGACGAATGTCTGCTCTCATTCGCTCTTCTTGGCGGAATCGAGCACTGGTGAGCATTGCTTGGTCTGTTGAAACAGCAGGAGAGGTTGTGAATTGGCTACGGAGGGCTGCAAGGCTTAGCCTGTCAGCGTTTTCACGCTTCTTTCGAGCAGCATCTAAGAGCTCGTCTTGCCTGCTTTCGCTAGCACTCATAACATCCCATCCGAACCTGTATCGACCTTTCTTCATACATAAGGTACGCGACGCTGGCGATGGCTGAACGGCCTGTTTTCACAGCAAAAAATGGTTCGCGTCTCACTCTTCTTCTTCGTTCGGGTTGAACACTGGAGGTTGTGGTTTTGCCAAGTAGTAAACTGCAAACAAGCATGATGCCAAGAAGAGCCAGCCTGGAGGGGCAAGTTCAGAACCGATTTGCGCTTGATTTTCCGATACCCCTGTACGAATCATGGCATAGATAATGGCTGTGAGCAAACACGCCATTTGCAATACAGAAAGTTTGAGATCAAGCCCATGCTTGAGTTTTGATAATCGGCGATCAGTTATCATCATTGCTCCGGAAAAAAACATAATTGGTAAGATGAACATATCAAGTCCTGGAGTTGCGTGACATGGTTGACCATCACCAAGGCAGATTGTAGCATTGGATAAATCAGGGCCAAATCCAAGAATGGGTTGCAACCAAATGAAGCCAGCGGCACTCATCAACAAAATTGCATTTCCTGGTGATGAGAGTCCGTGGAAGTAAGGCAATCCGCTTCCTTCCTCATGCTGGAAACGAGCGAGGCGAAGCATTCCAGTTCCGATAATCCAGAACCCAGCGAGTGCAAGAGAGATTGTCCAGAGAGGTGTTGCTTCTCCCCATCGTCCAAACATGATGAACATCATTAATGCAGGAGCGACACAGAATGAGAGACAGTCAGACATGATGTCGAGAGATCCTCCAAGAAGTTTCTGTTTTGAATATCGACGAGCAATTGGTCCGTCGATAATATCTCCAAGTGCTGAAAGGAAGATACAGAGCATGGATGCCCAGATGTATTTGGATTTCAATCCGTCTCCGAACGGTTTGCTCATATCTTCCACTGCAAGAATGAGGAACATGATCGAAGCCGTTCCAAACATAGCGTTTGTCAACGTGATGTAGTCAGCGATACCTGTTAATCGGAATGTGGATCTCATATTATCATCTCAGAAGGACACTTTGAACGGTACTTCGCAAGCAGGACAAGTGATTGTCCGCTCACCTGGCCTTTGTTTCATTCGAAGACCTCGCTCGCAAGCAGGGCATTGAATTTCGACGCGGATGACTTTGGGCATGAGTGTGAATTGTGTTTCGCATCCACCACAACGAAGTTCGGCAGGACGGTCATTGACTCCTGCAATGAGAACTTTTGAACATGAAGGACAGGAAAGACGTTCTTCTTCCCATTTCTTACGGGTTGGGTCATGATCTGTACGGACGTTTGCATCACAGAGCTCACATTGGATTTCTCCGAGTGCTGATGGAAGAAGCCCATTGCATTTTGGACATGAAAGTGGAGGAGGAGCAACCCTCGATTCCACTGTTATTGGCTCATCCATGCTTGACCATCTCCCAATACGTTTTGACTTGTTCGGCGACGGTTAATCTCAAGAGGATGATTCCCCGTCATCTCCGCCTTTTCCAACGAGAATCAATTTCACAGGAAGGAAGTTCCATGGTAAATCCAATGGTATATTGTATTCTTGTGCCAATTGCTGTACGAATTGTTTCGCTCCAACTTGGCCTCTGGAATTGACCAAATCTATGGAATGAACGTGCGTTAGTGCTGCGATATCCTCGAGTGGTGAACCTGATGCTATGATTTGTGTTGATTGATCGCTGATCATCCCTGGAAGTTCAACTCGCTTGGAAACTCTCCACCATCGTGCACGTCCAACGTCTCGATGATTCTCAATGAGACCGACCTTGACAAGACGCTTGAGGTGGTGATAGAGGTTGTATCTGTCGACTGAAACCTGGTCCTGTAACTGGACAGTACTCATCTCTTCGACTTGCATTAGAACCTCGTAGGCTTTACGACGAGTCGGATGGGTCAGCGCTGCGATTAAGGGGTCAGTTCGTACTCGGGTCATGCGCTCACCATGTCATACTGAGTATTGCTTAGGTTTGAAGATATCCACTCAATTGTCGCTGTTCAAGAATTGCTTCTTGCCCGTATTGAATGCCACCACAGTCGCATCCCAAAGAGACTGGAAGGTGGTGATGAGAAGTTTGTACGTTCCGGAACCTTCTGCAAGCCGTGCACCATTGAGAATGACAAGAATCACCGATGCTTCATGGACGAGAACTCCAACCCAGAGTTGGTCGTAGAATCCATTGATTACTGCAAAGACGAGTGTTATTGTCACAAGAATTGAGAAGGTGAGGTTCTGCCTGAAATTACGCTCTGTCTTACGAGCTAGGACGATTAAATCAGTCAGCATTCGAGGATCATCACCCGGAATAAGGACATCAGCTGCTTCGACGTTTACCGATTCTCCCGAACCCACAGCAACACCGACGTCAGCAACTGCCAATGCTGCTGCATCGTTGAATCCATCACCGACCATCATGGTTACGTGTGTCTTTGAACGACTACGAACCCAAGCAACTTTTTCTTCCGGAGAAAGATTGCCATGGGCTGCATTTGCTGCAAGGCCAACAGAGGCTGCGAATCGGTCGACTGCACCTTGTTGATCACCTGAAAGAATCTCAACGCTAATGCCTCGTCTATGCAATTCTGGAATCAATTCATCTGCACCTTGACGTGTATCGTCATGGATGAATGTAAACAGTGCAACACACTTTCCTGCTTTGGTAAGAACGGATGCTCCATGACCCTGTGCTTCGGCTTCGACTACGGCAATACGGAGTTCTTCAGGCAGAACAATGCCATGTTCAACCAATGCATCAGGACGAAGCATCAGTACAATCTCTTTGTTGCGAAGTGCTTGAATTCCAGCATCGATGTCCTTGATTTTTGTTACTTCAGAAGCATTGATGTTTTGCTTCTCTGCATATTCACGTAAGGCGTCAGCATATGGGTGTGATGAACGAGCCTCCACTCCAGCAGCGAGAGCGATTGAAGCATCTCGGCGACGGCCTTTTGCAATGATGACTTCTCCAATCGATGGTTTTCCTGATGTCAATGTCCCTGTCTTATCCAAGAGGACGTGATTAACTCGAGCAAGGCGTTCCAGAACGTTTCCACCCCGAGCAATTGCCCCCATGTGGGCTGAATTGGCAAGAGAAGCTGCATGAGGTACGGGTGCTGCGAGTAAGAGCGCACAAGGACATGCAACAACCCAGAGCAGAAGAACAATCTTCCAATTGTCTGGATACATAAACCAGTAGACGCCAACTGCACCGAACAAGACGAGTGGAACCCAAATGGCTGTGAACAATTCAATGGATGCTTGAAGGCGAGGAGGCTCATCTCTGAACGTATGGACCGCCTCGATCAGTTCGTACAACTGAGTCTGTTCCCCAACTGCTTCGACTTCGAGTACAACAGGTCCACGGGCAAGAACCAGACCTGCTTGAATGGTATCGCCTTCACCAACATCAACAGGAACCGATTCGCCGGTGAGTGGTGCTTTGTTGAGAGCGCCTCTGCCTTCGACAATCCTTCCATCTGCTGGAATCAGTTCTCCACTTCGGACTTCAATGAAATCACCTTTAGTGAGCAAATCGATTGGAATCTGTTCGCTGGTAGGTTCTGAATTTACCATCATTAACGAAATGGGTTGAGCCATAACGATTGGTTTACCGATTTGGATGCTCGCTGGTTTGCAGGCATTTTGGCGATTAAGGCGACGAGCAACCCGTGGAAGGCGATCAAGACCGCCTTGCATTGCCTCACGCGCTTTGAGAAGGGCATCGCCTTCAAGATGAGCAGTAAATGCAACAAGGATTGAAACGATGAGGGCTTCTTCCCACATCATCAAACCACAGGCACCAATGACAGCCAGACTGGTCAAGACTTGGAATCCAAGTTGACGATTCATGATGCTTGCAAACGCTTCACGGAACATCTGATAACTGGACATGAGAATGCCCGGTATGGCGATTGCTGCAGCAATCCACCCTTCGATACCCATCAGATGTAATGCGTAAACAACGACGAGAAGTGGTACTGCAAACGAGGCCCCAAGGAGACGGTACTGGTCTGGGCGAAGCCGACTGGATGTTGTTGCAATCAGTTTTGGAGTTGAACCGCAGACATTTTCCAATGCTTCGTCTCTTTTGCTGAGTAAGTCTGAATCTGCTTGTGATACAAGTTGAACAAGGATTCGGCCATCTTTTTCGATTTCAGCATCGAGAATACCTGGTTGAAGTTTCAGCAATTTACGCAATTCGCGAACTTCGATGTTATTGCGTTTTGCAATTGTGGCTGCTTTCATCCCCTTCAGAAGATGGTGTTCGGTATTTGGAGCATGGCCAAGTGAACGAAGAACATTCGATACTTCTGAGAGGGGACCCTTTTCCAAATCGACCGAAAGACGCACTTCTCCAGATGTTGCTGAAACAATTGGATTGGACACTTGTGGGAGATGATTGAGAGCACGTGTTGCTTTACTTGCACAATCAGGACAGTCCATTCCGATCAACTGCCACTCAACGGCGTAGTTACCTGTGGCTTGCATGATCACTTCAGCATCAAGTATCTCGATGTTTTCTGGAACTTCTTCAGCAACGAGAACAGGTTCTGCTTTTTCTTGAGGAGGAACGGCCTTTGCAACCGGTTCTTCATCTTCGAGGGAAAAAAACACTTCTTCGTCCTTATCCCCCATGTACTGAGTGCCTCGTTCCTGTTTGATTAATACTCTCATGATTTTGTGTGAATTATGGTGCGAATCTTCTTCAAAGAGAAGTCGGTCGACAGGCTATGGAGTGGCTACCCCCTGGATGGTGTCCAAAGGTCGTCGCTTTCGATATCGATGGAACGCTCACCGATGAAAAGAAGCTTCTCGACATGGATGCAGTTGAAGCCTTGCGAAGGCTTGAAGCGGCAGGAATTACAGTCGTCCTTGCAACTGGAAATGTCCGAGCAATCACCTACGGATTGTGGAGATTCATTGGCCTAAGCGGCCCTATTTGCTGTGAAAATGGAGGTGTCCTCTGGCATCCATCATGGCCTGAAGCCATCGTTCGAGCATCTGGCCAAGAAGCAAAGGAAGCAGCGAAATGGCTGGCAACGAAGCATGATGAAATTGATCCTGAAGGCATCACAACCAATGCTTGGAGAGAAAGTGAATGGTGCTTATTCGCCCATGAGGATCTCGAAGCAGTTACCTCCTCAATCCGTGAAAGCAAATGGGAGCATCTCGATGTTGTCCGCACAGGTTTTGCAATTCATCTCATGGAACCACATCTCTCCAAGGGAAGTGGTTTGACCATGCTGATGGAGAAAATGGGATGGTCTGCACAGGACCTCCTCTGTGTTGGTGATGCTCCAAATGATTTGTCGATGTTTGACATGGCTGGTTGGTCCGTTTCAGTAGGAACGCCATTTGTCGATGTGCGTGCTGCTGCTGATGTTCTCTCGCCGTATCCAAACAGTGCAACAATCGCTCCTCTGGTTGACGCAATTCTTGCAGTACATTCGGCTCAAGACTTATGATTCGGCTTGTACTCGAATCCTCATGGTCACATATGTTGTCGATTCAAATTGCTTTATTCACATGGGAGCAATGGGTTCAACAACCCTTCTGAAAGATTTGAGGTCATGTCTGAAAACGATGCACGTCACCGATGGCGTTCATGGAGAAATTCGAACAGTTCGATTCCAACGGTGGAAACAAAGACCAAACTTACTCGAACAAGTCAAGCCGCTTCTTACAACGCATTCAGTTGATGATGGACAAATACGAGGTTTGGCTTCGAAAATAGGTGAACGCGCTTCACCACAGGATGTTGATTTGTCCTTGATGGTTCTCTCGAGTAGCCTACAACGCGATGGCCATGATGTTCTTCTGGTCACTGATGATTTCAAAATGGCAAAGGCAACTGAAGAGCATCGACTCGCTGGAGAGGTCTGTCCTCCCTCAACGTTCTTTGAACGAATTGCTAAATCTGCAAAAGGAAAACATGCGAGTGAATTACGTCGATTAGGTCGTCGCATACGGGCTGCTGAAATGCAGTATGCGATCAGTCGACGAAACGAATATGACGTCCAAGCAAAGATCACTTGGATGGTTGATTCATTGCTTTCAACGGCTCCTGCAAAGGTCAAAGCAAGCGTTGCTGCACAAGCAAACGGAGGCGAAAGTGTCGACTATTTGCTCCAATTACGTCGACATCTGAGTGGTGAAGGCATCAAAACAAGCCATCGTAAAAAACTCAAACCATTGTTCGAGAGTTGTCGAGAAGTGCTTCGTCTAGAGGAGCATGTTCTGAATCTAAAGCAACGACTTGCTGATGAATCACTGGAAGTTGTTATCTCGGAAACGCAAGCACTCATGGCAGAGGTTCTCGAGGATTCTGGAATCGATTTAGCTCCATTGAAGCGAGAATTAGTTGATGTGGCACATCGATTCAGTTCACGTATTCTCGTTCGTAGCGAAATGGCTCTCGCCATCATGAAGCGAATGAAAGGTGATGCAGTGGGATCCCACCAACATCTTGCAAATGCATTGTTCCAGGCAACCCACGTCGATGATGATCCAATCGAAGCACGAATCCTGGCTCGTCTTTCCGTCCTCGCATTATCAACGAAAAAACACGAGAAGGCTGTTCGATTATCATCGGCAGCAATCGGCTTAGAAGCGCTCAATGAATCGATGAATTTGAAACAACATGTTGTCCTATCGATGGCTCAGTTCCTCAACGGTGAGGATTATGATGGAACGATTTCTAAGGTCCAAACCATGGTTCAAGCAGATCACGCTGTGGCTATGCAAGCATTGACCGAATTGGGAGAATCATTCCTTGCACTCAACCGTCCTGACTTTGCAATCGAATTGTTTGATGAAGCCATGGAATGTTCCTCAACTGATGGAAACATCGACGAACATTTAGGTGAATTAGTGCTGTTAGCACATCGGGCAATGGAAGATGATGATGACGTGGAAGTCGAAGGACTGCGCCGTGTATTAGACCGAATTCATGAACAAACGACTCAGCAACAAAAGGCTGTTGAGAAAACTGTTGAAGACATTAGTAAGCGACAAGAAAGTGAGCGTCATGTTGAAGTTTCAACCGATTGGCAATCGTCTGAAGTATTGTTGGATGATGAGCGACCATTGTACATCACAGCACTTGTTGGAGAAGCGGCTGAAGAACAACTTATCGTTGCTCAGCATCCGTCTTTAGGAACCATTGGAATATGGATGCCATCATCAATTCAAGCGCCTCAACCGGGGGCTAAAATTACCTTGTCGAACAGTCGAGTAAAGGTTGCTCAAGCACCTGAAAGACTGGCTGAATCGCATTCTCTAAAGGCCTTAATTGCGATCGAAAATCCTGAAGGTTTGGTCTTCCAATCGTTAACGGAAGATGCGAAGGAAGAACTCGAAAAACTGTGAGAATGGTGCCGGGGGCAGGATTCGAACCTGCGAAGCATTACGCAGAGGATCTTGAGTCCACCCCCTTTGACCGCTCGGGAACCCCGGCATGTATGCTTCCCTCGATGGTCTTCTTCTTGACTATTCCTCTTCATCAGCATCCATCAAATCCAACGGACGCGGTGGTGGTTTGATGGTCTCTTCATCGATATCGAATTCATCATACAAGTCTTTGATGCGTTGCTTCCGCATGAGGTATGTTCCAACAACTGCACCCGCTGCGAGGATGACGATGAGAATGTTCAGACCGAGTTCTGATGCTGAAGATTTCTGTTCGATAGAATCACCGGTTACATCAGCCATTGGAACAGGAATGAGAACACTGTTATTGTCCATTTTCAAGGTCATTCCAAGGCGACCCGTTTTCCAAGCTTCAATTTCCCATGTAATGCTGTCTTGCTCTCCAGGCTCAAGATCGAATGTTACTTCGTTAAGTTTCAGTCCATCACCATCTTGCAGAATAAAGGAGGTTGAACCGTTGAGGTAGCCAATGTTCTCGACAGTCAACACAATGTCGATTGTTTGGCCTACTGATGGTCTGTATGGTGTTGCTTCTATCGATACAGGAATGGGTTCAAACGCCAGCCAAACGACATAGACTTCCAGTGGATTGAATTCAGTTGCTTCACCAACCATCAGATTGCCTGAGCGGTCTTGATGGGAGAACCAAACGCTAAGTCGATCACTCTTCTCGAACAAGACGCCTGTGCTTTCAACATCGAGAATGGTTTGGAATGAAGTGATTTCACCAGTTGTACCAATTGATTCAAGAGATTTCTCGCCCAACGAGCCTTCGACGACTTTTCCAGCCCGTACGTAGCACCAATGAACCATTGCACCTTGTTGCGAAACACCGAAGTCATCTCTGATATGAATTGTAATTGGAATATCGTTAATATCATTCGAATCCAAATCATTGAAGGTTCCAGGGTCAAGTGTCACCGTTGGTGATTGCTCATCAATTTGCAGTTGAATGTTAAGGGGTGATGAGAAATTAAACACGTTGCCTGTGAGGTCAATATTGAGTGTAGCAACACCATTTGGGATTGTCATCCAATTCAACACAAGGCGAAGGCTGCTCAGACCAGTCATATCGATTGTTGACTCCGTAGACAATGTGGTGTCAGCATTGTAAAACACCGTCCAAGCCATCTTGCTATCAAATGGGATATGGAGTGCAGGTTCCAATGTATCTTCGTGAACAACAATGACATCAATATCGGCAAAGTCATCGAGATGCATCGTCAATGTATTGTCTTCATACACACCGAATGGAGCAACTCGATCTGCTACAGCATTAATGATAAGTGACAAACGTGTATGGGTTTTCCAACTCAAATCAGTAAGATAGGATGCGCCTAAACCAACGTCTTGATTCTCATCGATTACAACGATAGAAGGGATGAATTGTTGTTCATTCATGTCATTCATGGCGTCCCATCGCATTTGGAATGAGACTGTGAGTGTCCATCGAGAAGTGATAGAATCTTTCTGTGCAGTAACAGTTGGAGGAACAGTGAAGCATGTGACGTCTCCTGTTGTTGTGTTAAATCGTGGAGCGTATTCAATCCAACACTCATCCTGTTGAGAATCCAAGAGACCAAGCGTAATTGAGTCAAGACTTGAAAGGCCATTTCCATCGATGAGGTCGAACGAGACATGGTGTGTTTGACCAGGAAATATATGCCCATCAATGGTATCGATATTGAGAGAATCCAAATCTAAAAGTGTGGGTTGCCATGGTTGAACATAGATGGTTGCTGCATCCGTTTCTTCATCATATGTTCCCCCGCCTTGTAATGCATTTCCAGCCAAATCATAACCTGAAACCACGACGCTTAATCGCCCTTCAACATACCCTGGTGGAAGAACATCACTCGTTTGAAGAAGTGGTAAATCGACTTCTGCTTCAAGTACACCTCGGTTGATGTTTGCTGTAAATGATTGATATTCGATTTCTTCCATCAATCCATTCCCATTTGCATCATCCCTGTCTTCTGACCATGTATGAATTGTGAGGGGAGTCTCTAAGCCATCCCCATCGTGAATCAATAATCGAAGAGGGATTGGCCTATCTGGCATCCAAATATGTCCATCAGCAGGCTGTAACCCACTTTGATCGAGAATTTGAACTGAGATGAGGTCAGGTGGTGTTTCATCATACAAGACTTCGAACGAAGTTGATTCAGCAGTCTTATCGAAGGCTGTATTGGCTTGATTGCCTACTGGACCACAACGGGTGATGATGGTACGTACCTCCAACAGCGTACCACTGACAAGTTCTTCTGCGTCAGGAAGAGTTAGAGGGATAGAAAAACGACCGTATTGGTCAACTTCGGAGGTATTGCTAAGAGCCCATTCAATTGGTTCTCCTGGCCATTCATCCAAGCCTCCACTGATGTTTTTTGGAGGGATTGCACGGACTTCGATTGAAACTTGGGCTTCACCATTTCCAACCCATCTCTCCGCTACGCCTTCGAAACGGACGCGTCCCGAGACCGTCATCTCCGTATCTGGATTGACATGCAATGGCCACAACGGCTGTGTCCAATCATGGAGTGCACGTCCTTCATCATCGAATGCAAGGACATTGAACGCCTCTAAATCGTTCTCAACATCATTGTATGCAGTATTTTCAGCCCAAACAGCAGGACCCGTTTTCAATCCAGTCTCATCGATTGCGTATGCCATCCAATGCACATCATCGATGTCATCGTTTAACCACGTACTCTCAAAGACCCACGTCACTGTACATTCACTTTGTGTGCATGAAGCGTTTGAGGAAGGATGAAGCGAGGCGATGCCTGCTCCCGATGTTTGGATAAATCGTGGTGTTGTATCCAATCGATCTAATTCTGCTGTGATTCGTACATCACTATGAGATGTGGATGGCCCCATCGAGATATTGATTCGTTCTAATGCAGGTACTTCTGTGATCGAACCTGTTGGGTCAGTACGAATGTGATGTGTCGTCACTTCTCGAAGTGTTCCTGGCAACCATCGAGAAGCAGGAGCATCCACGATTGTATCAATAAGAACTGGTTCAGAAAATATCGTAAAATTAAATTTCACACCTCCTTTTCCAGTTTCAACCGAGAGAGGTATGTTGCTCATCGAATTCGAATCATTCGTACTTGAGGCATTAAGAACCGAATTAAGAAGTGAATCCGCGTAATAAATGCCACCATAAGTGGAACAAAATGAAGAGGAACGCAAGGAGTGAGCTGTTAGGTTTGCATCATGATCCGTATACAAGTACATCGAGATACGCCCCCAATCCGATAATGTCTGGTAATTCATTCCAGCGGTATTCGGATGTGTTGGATTGAATGTGATCCCTGGGCTTGTAACATGCACATATTGGGTTGTGTTTGCTGGAACTGATGCGAGAACTGCATAGATTTGGTATCCATTTAAATCGAAATTACTCAGAGTGACATTTGTAGCGTTTTGTCCAGTCTGGATTTTCAAAACAAATTGGTCCAAAAATCCTGCTTTAATTTGCCCAGAATATTGAGGCATATTGTAGGGAGCGGGGGCGTATCCATGATAACCTAAATCGTACACGACAGACGCCTTTGATTCCCATTCGATATCACCATGTTCGTTTGCATAGGAGATGAATGAATCGTTTTCTACTGAATGGAACTTCGTCCGTTCACTCAGGCCCGTATCATTACCACTGAGTGGATAAGGGAATCCTTCAACCCCGTTGTTCCCAATTCCAATCTGTAGATCATCAATTCCTGTTTCACAGATTGGCTGAATCGTTGAATCTAGGAATGAATCACCCATGACCACAAATGAGGTAAAATTGAGTTCTGTGATATCAAACAAAGACTCCCCGTAAGGGGACTCCCTCGTATACACTGTTGTTGTCGTTGGCATTGGCTGTGAAGTGTAAGTGCTTGATTTCAATGTGTAAGCGAAGTATGGTAGGAAATACGTCCCAGTAGGTGCTGAAACATTGTTTCCTCGATGTGTTACAATGACTTCATCCCAGTAGCATTGTGGGAAAAAGGAATTTATGATGATATCAGACGAGGGTGTTGAAATATATCCATTTGAATCAACAACCAGACTATTATTGAAAGACGGCAACGAATTGGTTTGTATTTGATAGGCTCCAAATGTCTGCTTGAGCCCAAGACCGAGGCGCTCAAGCGTTGGTGTTACCAGAATGTCGGTTGTTGACATGTGAACGACAATGCGCACTGAAGGATATTCCTCAGGGTTGAGAAGAATTTGTTTCGGTGCGGTAACTCGCTCATATTGTGGAATAATGTCTCCATTCATATCCATGAGACTGAAGCGTAACGTTGTATTTTGAGGTTGAATTGCACTCGCATCAAGCACACCATAGCCAAAGACTGGATTCGGAGTGAACGGTTCGGAAACCCATTCACCTTCATTCTCAAACAATGAAATTTCGATACCTGCATCATCGATGTACCAGCCATCTCGTTCTACAAATTCATCTGAGAAGAAGGAAAAGCGAAGGCGTACGGATTCACCTGACAGATTCGTGAGATCCGCTGTTTTCAGTTCAAAGCCACGTATGACGCCATGGCAACCTCCAGTTACACGCGAGCCGTCCAGAAGGCCTTCTCCATAGAATGGGGAATTGCTGTTGACTGTTGAGATACGATCGTGGAAACCACCAGGGTCTGCTGGCAGGTACCACCAATTCAATCCACCATCGGTTGAAAGGGAGACTGCTCCTCCATCCCAAGCTGATTCTGTGCAAACCCAGTGCCGGAAAGTGAGTTGCGAGGTTGCATTTGTTGGCAAGTTGTACTCTGGTGAGATGAGATGTGCATACGAGTTTGCACTGTACTGACCATCGAGTTTGATTCCTGCTCCGTTTTGTCCCGAATGCCATCCATTTGGACCATTCCCTGACGAGTTGTTCACAGTTCCAAGCGTCCAGCCTTCTCCACGAATGTTCTGAATTGACCAACCCGCAGGCGCATCATGAGCATCTTCGAATGAATCAGAGGCAGTTCGTGGTCCATTGACGCCCATGGTGGAAACCCATTGCCATTGATTTGGAGCACTTACATTGTCGAGCCATCCATCGATTGAACCATTTGTGTAATCGGGGATGTTGGTGAAATTATTCAATACGCGCTTGATTGGATTGGCCGTATTCGCACCTGAATGGAGGGTGACATCATCGATCATGATGCCTTCCCAGCCAGATGCAGGAGCTGAACCGCCATGATTGACAATCGCATCTGTTTGGACGTTGAACTTCAATAATCCATACGAAGCATTGCTATGATTGGGCACCGTATTCGATACTGGATAGAACATAGGCAACCATCCAAAGGACTCATCGACATAGAATTGGCCTTGATAGGCCACCCCGTTACCAGGTAAGCCTGGAAGAGGAGTCAGGAGTACCCATGAAGTTCCATTGTCGAGTGAATACCAGATGGTCATGCCATCGTTGGAACCACCTTCAATATCCCAATTCGAGCGAATTTCAAGTTCAATTGGCGAAGCAAGTCCACTGAAATCTACAGGCATAACCAGTGTTCCATCTGCGTTTGGAGCATAATCTCCATTCAAGTTTCCATGGAACCATGAACCGGGTTCATCCCCTTGATTGTACCACGTCAGATTATCGATAAACCAACCACCTCGTTGAGAGAGATCGTCACTCATATCGGCACACATTCTGAAGCGCATAGTTCGTGACGAACTGATGTTTGCAAGATTGTCTAATTGGAAATGGACTGAATCCCATTGGAGCGAAGAGCCACTCCAAACAGATGAATAGGATTGGACTGAAGTAGGGTGGGAAGAGGTAACTGTGGCGTTGTATCCATTTGTTGGAACCAGTTGATTCCATGCATCAGCATCATTGAATGTATACTCAACCCATAG
>ERZ1046148.162-NODE-162-length-40977-cov-9.083598_pt1 | contig 40977 bp, 38 predicted proteins | sample MGYA00383090_ERZ1046148 | MGnify/ENA primary metagenome ERZ1046148 (study PRJEB29581, sample SAMEA5548360) | metagenome | biome: marine; feature: coastal; material: water | depth 25 m | study: Short-term variability in the microbial, nano- and picoplankton... | reverse complement strand
CCATGATTACCGCTATGCGTCACTATATTCAATCACTTCGGCTATTTTCATCAATCGATAATTGTAGATTTTCCGTTAATTGGTGTATGCACGGTGTGCCCGTTTTTCTCTAATTCTTCTACGAGTGGTGGGCGCGCATGGTTAGGGTCTGTGTGATAGACGATGACCGTTTCAGCCTCGCATTGTTTTGCGAATTCAACGATCTCTGATTGACCTGCGTGTGTTGAAAAAGAAAATTGACTGACTTCCAATTCGATCGGTGTTTTTGTATTCCATATGGGAACCTGTTTTTCATCCAATAACATTCTTCCACCGGTGCCCGATGCTTGATAGCCCGTAAGTAAAATTGCATTCTTAGGGTCTTCTCTCAATCGATTAAGATACCAAATAGATGGTCCGCCTTCCATCATTCCAGAAGTCGAAACTATACAATCTGCATTCAATGCCTTTTTCTTATCAGATTTTGATGAAACCCTTCTGCACCATTTCCAGGCATCATCTAATGCTTGAGGGTCTCTCAGTGCTTCTGGGTGTTCTTTCTGTAATTTAGCTACACTTTTCCCCATACCATCAACGTGTACATCGAGGTCTGGTAGATGTTCATGTAAAGTCATGACAATGTCTTGGGTTCTTCCGTTAGCAAAGGCTGGAATTAACGCAGTTCCCCCTCTTTCAGTAACTTCAACAACTCTATCGATAAATGCTTGAATTGTTTCTTCTTTAGGTGGATGATCTCTTCCGCCATACGTTCCTTCAACAAAAAGAGCATCGCATTTTTCTGGTTTAGCACCTGATGTTAATGGAGAGTCGCGGGTATCAAAATCACCTGTAAATAGAAGCTTGTGGGTGTCGGTTTCTACGTTGAGCATTGCTGCTCCAGGAATATGCCCAGCTTTTGTTAATTTTAATTTCCAAGATTCGTTTTCCCATGTTTCACCAAATGAATGTGTACGCCATGATGATATCGCTTCATCGATATCTCTTTTATCCCAAGCCAATGGATACCCTTCTATTCGGCTTACTTTGTAACAATCGTTCCACATCATTTCACTTAGTTTTGCAGTTAATGCCGTCCCATGTAATCTAGTTCTATGATTAGAACATAACCATGGAGCCATTCCTAAATGATCAATATGAGAATGAGTGATAACGGCATCTTTGATATTTGGAGCTTCTCTGGGATACTTTGGTGGATTTGTTGGAGCTAATCCATAATCAAGTAACATCTTAGTGCCTTCTTTGTCTTCAAAAACACAACCAACATTGCCAACTTCATCTCCTCCTCCGAGATAATGATATCTTATTCCGTTCTCTGGAGGATTTTCAGGATATGAGGTTGTTCGTCCTGGAGAATAAAACACCATGTTGCTTCGTTAAAACAATCTGCAATGAAGATGTCGCACCCCTGTGTTTCCACTGGACTTATTTTTGAGGTTGTGATTATCAATTTACTTTAGTTATACTTATGGACTATACGCGAGAAACATCAATGGGTCTTACTTCGTACAGGTGATGAATACATCATTTCCTACTTCATCACAACCATCTAATATATTCTGCAGTGGAAATGGAGGGGTCTGTGAACATACAACCCTTTGTCTCTAAAAAACTTAGATTGTTTTTCTTATGGAACATTAATCAAAATTAAAACTCAATAAAATATTTTAAAATTATTAATTCCATTAGCAATCCGCCGAAGCAGCAATGAGTATGTGTCCACTGCAACAAATATGGCGGAGGCTAAAGTACCAATTTTTGTGGTAGACGAAGATCTATGTTATGGGTGCGGTGCATGTATTGCTCTTTGTCCAACCAACGCTTTAGATTTAGTTAACAGATTAGCCATTGTCGAACAAGAAAACTGCACATTATGTGAACACTGCATTCCATCCTGCCCGGTTTTTGCTTTACGTATAGAGGAAGTGAAAATGTGATAGAAATAGCTGGTGGTGGACTTAGAGGAATTTCTTGTGCACTTGAATTATTAGAAAAAAAACTACCAGTTACAATTTACGAATCAAGGCAAGAAATCGGCAATCCAACTAGATCACCAGGAATAATCAAAAAATTAGATTTGGATTTAGTCAAAGCAACCGTTGCAAAACCAACCGAATACGGCTGGGCGTTACGTAGAGAATGGCTTGAGAAATCATTAGCTCAAAAAGTAGTAGATTTGGGAGGAATTATCAGATTAAAATCCAAAGCACCTCCAAACTCGGTAGACTGCACCGGTGGAAAATCATCTGCACCGGGCTGGCCAATTGCCGGAACCCAAAAAAATCTAGTAAAATGGAGGGGTGGTATTGTTATTAAAACAGATATACCAACAGAATTTATTCTAAACAATATAAGCGAAGATAGATTTTGTTTTGAAAGAGGAGATAGACTAGTAGAGTGTTGGATTAGAGGAGATTTACCTCGCCCAAAACAAGGCTGGTTAGAAATTATTGAAGGCGAACATCCTTACAACGTGGATGAGATTTGGGCTGACGAATCAATAGCAGAAGGTAAGAAAACCGCCCAAAACATCATTCAATCCCGGCTGGAGGTTTCATAACATGCTTCCAGATGAAGGGCTACTCAACTATATTGTTGACAGATCATATGGGTGCAGACACGTTACACTAATCGACCCCGGAAAACAAAGTGCAGAAGAAGCCACAAAACGCTCTATTGCAGCAATATCAGCAGGGTCACGGATGATATTCATTGGCGGTTCAACAGATACACCTGATGAGGTAGTACACGAAACTTGTAAAATGATACAAGAAGCACTAGAGCTACAAATATTTGCATCAAGCCAAGATCCAACATCAGACGAAGATGTATGGAAAGTGCCAGTTATACTATTTCCTGGAGGAGCACATGCACTATCTCCTGCGGCAGATGGAATAACTTTCATGATGCTAATGAATTCTCAAATCCGTAGATTTCTTATCGAAGAGCAACTAAAAGGCGCCCCCTATTTACACAAATTCGGTGTAGAAGCAATACCTACTGGATATCTTGTATTTTCACCCGGTGGTAAAGTTGGAGAAGTCGGGGAAGCAGATTTGATTAAACCCACACAAACAGAATTGGTAAACTCCTACGCGCTAACAGCCAAGATGTATGGATTCCAAATTCTCTATCTAGAGGCTGGTAGCGGGGCTAGCACGCAAGTAGATTCCAAATGTATCGAGGCTGCAAGAGAAGTGGAGGAAATTTGTTTATTTGTAGGAGGGGGGATTCGTTCTTCCGAACAAGCAGCAAAAGCCGCAAACGCAGGAGCAAATTGGATTGTTACAGGAACACTTACTGAAGACGCAGCAAATCTTCAAGAACTTAGTGAAAGAATTTCTAAAGTTGTAGCCGGAGCTCAATCTTCTTCATCATAAAGAACAGGATCTCCCGTTCCACCCGGCGACTCTGGGCGAGTACTTCCATCAACATCCATTCCCTTTTCAATAACTTCAAGGGCGGAATCAAGGTCTATTCTCCCACCTTCTGCTAACGTTTGCATATCGTCTGCGGTTGGCGCAGAAATTTTTCTTTCTACATCTGGAGTATTGGCATAAACCTCTTTCTTTAGTTCTCTTTCATCATGACTTCTAACTAAAGATAGCGAATCTGCAAAGACCCGACCTACAACTTCACGAGTACGTTCAGAGCGCTTTGCACCATCTAATTCATGAACAGCAGTATCTCTTTGAGATTCCAACTCTCTCACTTCAGACGTACGGTCTGTCAATGCAGCCTCTAAATCACCAATCGTAAGGGACATCTGCTGAACCCTTTCGTCTCTTTCAAAGACATCATTATGTAATCGGCGTTCACGCCTTCTAAGGGATTCGTATTCTCTATTTCTTTCAAGCAACCGGCGTTTTAATTCTTCAATCTGCTCAACTAAATAATCATGTTCAGCTGAAACAGAACGAGGGCCCTGCATCACCCGTTCTAGTTGCTCTTCTAATTCACCCAGCCTCTTATCTCTAGCATCTAACAAACCACGTAATCTATCAGCAATATCTCTGAGACGCTGCCGCTCTTCTTCTAAAGCGTCATTAGCAGCCTTTTCAGCACTAAGTTCACCAGATAGAATATCTGCCTGAGATTTTAATGCACGAACTTCATCAGCCGTTACACTTGTTAAACCAGCATCAGCAGCTCTTTCCAAAGCCGCAACCATTTGGGTCATACGACCTTCCATTTCTCCGATAACATCATCCTGTTGAGTTGTTAATTCTCTAAGTTGCATAGTTTCATTTTCTAACGAAGCACGCTCTTCAGCAGAAAGGCCCGATTTACTTTCACCCAACTCTTTTCTTGTATCTTCAAGCAAACGCTCTAGATGAACAACTCTCGCACCCGCTTCTTCGAGATGGCCTTCTGTAGCCCGTAGTTGCGCAACCTCTGGCGCAACCTCGTCCTTACGTTCTGCTAAATCTAATTCAAGAACACGCAGACGTTGCTTAGAAGTTACAAGATCTTCGTTTCGATCAGCCAACTCTTGCCAGGCAACCAAGACCTCTTCGACCAGTTGATCAACAGGGTAAGCGCGCAACATTCCTTCTAGGGCTGCGCGCTCATCTCCCGTACTATCTGAGATGCGATGAATACCACCTGAGGTTGATCTACCGAGCGTCATTGCACACATTCGTGCAACAACCATTATTCAACCTTTCATTGGTAGATGGCCCTAAAGGGCCCATTACAAGACCCTTAGTTGATAGCGGTGTATTGCTCATCAGGCATGTCTTGGGCAAGCGCCATAGCGCCCGTAGCGACCTTTTCAATAGGATCTTCAACACAAACTACAGTGACATCACCAATATCGGCAATTTCGTTTGCGATGGCATCAGCAACTCCTTCGATTAAAGAGCCGCCGCCAGATAGAATGATATTGTTACGAAGAATTGGTTGATATTCAGGGTCAGCAGTTGCAACAATTGACTTAATTGCTCCACCAACCTTTCCAACGATCATTGCGCACGCCGACTTGACCAAATCGCCAATATCGACTTCTTGCTTCTTTCCGTCTACAGATAATTCAACGATATGTTCGCGGTCATCCCCACTCAAGTACGAGAATTCCTCTTTCCACTTTCGAACCATGTCTTTAGTAACCTGGGCGCCAGTATACTTTTTCTTTACAAGAGTCATTAATTGGATATCAATCCAATCTCCAGCTTCTTGGATAGTTAACTGATCTTCTTCACTTGGGAATACACCGTAAAGGCGAGCAATGTCTGTTGTACCTGCACCAATATCAACACATATTGAACCAGCGATTTCACCAATTCCGTATGCAGTAGCGAATGGTTCTGTTACAACCATGATGGCATTTACTTGTCCACGTAGTGTTGCGACCAAGTTGCTTTTGTCAGTAAAAGAAACGTGTGATGGCGAGCATATTACACCAAACACTTCATCATATTCTTCAGGACCTACGGTTTCGATTAGGTGAGTTACAAACGCCTTTGCAGCAGCCAGGTTTGCTTCATCATCTTGAGCAACACCAGCAGCCATTGGGCGATAGAGGTTACATGCTAATTTGTTCTTCAACGCATCATTTCCAAATAATACATCGCGCTTAAGCATATTTCTAGCAATGGGGTCTTTAGGTCGGCCAACCACCGTTTCGATAGTTTCTATTGTTCCAGCACTACTTGCAATGGTAGATTGGTAGGTTCCCAAATCAATTCCAACATAGAGTCTCTCGCTCATTTTTCTCTCACCCTTGTCCTTCGGACATAATGGCCATGGAGTCACCCGCCTTGAATGTTCACTCGCGCTTAAGCGGCCTATTCTTCTTCTCTAAAGGGCGGAAGAACACCTTCAAACACTCGTTTTTCAAAGCCCCTAAACATAATACCGGCAGCCACAATTGCACCAATAACGATTCCACCAACTCCCCACAATAATACCCTATTATGCTCGGTTTCAGAAGCATCTTCAATTACTGGCGCGACCACCTCCTTTTCTAACATAGGAGACTCCCACCAAATCGTAAAATTTCCAGTTTTAACAATAGAAATATTTTGCGAAGTCCAAATCGAAGAATTGTCATCAACAGCAACAATTTCAAAATACCAGTCATGACGATTAATTGGCCTAGGAACCAACTCTTTAGAAAAATCAACATAACACAAAACAGTGGTTGTATTTACACTAACAAAAGCACAATCTCCAAGGTCTACTGAAAAATTTGAATTGACCAACCTCATAACAGTTACAAAACCATCGTATTCTAAATCATATACTGTTACATTAATCGAAACGTTATTTGTAAAGTTCTCCCCCTCCAAAGACCCTGTATTTATCACAACCACCGGCCCTTCATTTTGTACTAAGTCAGTTATCCCCGTTGCAGCAAGCCCAAAACCAAGCATAGAGCCATTAATTCCCAAATACCCATTTTTGGTTTCCGAAACGATTGTTTTTGCTACAACCTCGATTTCTATCCACTCAACCCCAACCAAGGAACTTTCAGGAATTCGAATCATCACCGTCGTCTCATTAGAAGAATCGAGTTCTAATGGATGCTTCATAGATTCATACCAAAACGTGGAAAAGCCAGAATTTGAAAGTTGATCATCCACCGCAAATCTTCCGTCAGAGGTTTTTACAACTAATCGAAGGTCGTCAATTTCCTGGCCCATCGGCCGCGCATTATAGGACATAACAACTTCAACATCTTCACCAGCTATTGGCTTGAACAGACGACTCCACGACTCATTTTCTGACAAGAAAGGACCAGCAGCACCAGACCCATTCCAAGGATTAGATTTTAGAGACTCCAAATCCCCTCCGCGGGATTGAATAATCCCCATCCAGTCTTCCACAGCATAGGAATCGTGAACAAACACCCCATCTGTAAACGACTCAAGGCTTGGGCGACCATAACCCTGTATGGGGTCAGGGTCAGTACCCGTAAGCGGTTCAGCAGACACTGCTAGCAAAGACCTTAACAAAGGCGCAGATGGAGTAAAACCTTCATTTTCCTGAACCATTTGTTGTAATAATGCAGTAAACGAAGCAGCCATGGGTGCGGCCATAGAAGTGCCAGTCATAGAATAGGATCCATTGTTCATACTATCTTGAACTCCATCCGCCCTTGCAGACAAAACATCAACCCCTGGGGCGGAAATCAATGTACCCCTCCGTCCATTCACATCCGGCCCGTGAGAACTAGAATGCCATATACTTCCATTTTCCTCAGAGTCACTAGCAGCTACTGAAACCACATTGTATGCATTTGAAGGCTCCAACATCATACCTCCATTTCCCGGCGCTACAAAAACCAAGGACCAGGGGTTTTCAATAGTCCATTCATCAATAAGTCTACTTCTTTCAGTATAATTGATAGAATTGTCTCCCCAAGACCAAGAGTTGATTACAGCACCATTGGATGATGCTTCAGCCAACAAGTCAGTAACATTTTCCGGCGGAGCCCACCCTGTAGAATCAACAATATCCTGTACAATCAATTTCACTCCACTAGACATCGAACGGATATCATCACCGCCTTCTAAAGGGTCACAAGCAAGAATGCCTGCAACATGCGTTCCGTGTTTGAATTGCTGATGGCCCTGGTTGTCCCAGCCATCGATTGAATCATTCAGTAATATCACCTTTCTATGCGAATTTCCCGGAACCCCAACCTCCTCGGTTGAGTTTCTAAAACAATCATGGTCTAGGTCTATTCCAGTATCAGCGACTGCAATTACAACACCGCTCCCATTTAAGGCCCCTAAATCCCCCCCTCCGTCTTCAATATCCATTATACTGGATGAACTAGAAGCGCTAGACTGCGAGGCTACCATGAGCAGGAATACCAAAACCACAGGAACCCGCATAAACTACCTGAAAACCACATCACGATTGAACCTTCAGGCAAAAGGCTCCGCGCCAGCGCGTTTAAGACACATTTACAGGTCGGCGGAAATATGCAAGCCTTCCGTATCTCCGGTACTGCCCCATTTGGCAGCCAACGACAGAAGTTCAGTATCGACTTAGTTGCAGACTCATCCGACGACGCAGAACACCGCTGTTATTCCATCATTGGCTCACGCCACAAAGCAAACCGCCGAACCATTATGATCGAATCTGTGTCTGAAATAGACCCACGTACATCTTCCGAACCACGAATTCTAAACGCATTCCGTGATCAAATTGCTGCAGCCGGTGGTAAAATCGCCCCCACTGCCGAGGAAGAGTGAACTTCAACAATCGTTGGGTTCTTGACGGGGGGGCAACTCCCATTGGGTGAGAGGCATGGTTGATTCAAACGAACTTCAACGAATGGCCCGCCTGGTTGACATGAACAGGCAACGACTTGAAGAGATTCAAATTCAAATAGAACGAATCGAAGCAGTTCAACTCGAACATGACGATACAAGGCATGCATTAAATGCATTATCTACAGGTTCAAGTGGACACATACCACTCGGCGCAGGAGTAATGGTGCCCATCCCCAAGGATGCAACAACAATTGTCGATTTTGGTAGTGGTGTTTTTGGTGAAAGCACACCTGAAAACGCCTCCGAAATTGTGACTAATCGCCTTTCAGACTTAACCGAATTAAAAACACAATTCGAAGCAGACGCAGCAACCCTGACACAAAGAATAGAGGAACTCGCCTCAACCTTTGAACGGGCCGCCAAAGAACTCACGACCGAAAAAGAAACAGTTGTAGAAGAAACACCAACTGTAGCAGAACCCCAAACACGCCGAAGGCGGAGAGGTGTTGGAAGCGAATTAACGCTCGACGACTAGGTGAGGACATGGGGCTATTCGACAAATTTCGTAAAAAGGTGCAAGATGCAGCATCGGAAGCCGATGCAGACTCATTATCAGCAGAAGCAGGCACAGAAGAAGCCTTAGAAGCTATCAACCAACACCAAGAAATTGAAATCGTCCAACCTGAAGAATGGGAGGAATTGGACGATTCTGAAGAATTAGTTTTACCCACCCAGGCCGATGATGATTGGGAAGAATGGGATGAAGAAGACGACGACTTCGTCTTACCAACCAAATTATCTCGCAAGGAAAAGAAAATCTTGGCAAAACAATCCAAACGCGAAGCAACTCAACGTAAAACCAATGAAAAAGAACTCAAGAAAAGAGGGGGTAAAGAAGTCACCCGCCTTTCTGGAGCGAAAGTAGATCTACACATGATGCGCACCACAACAGGTCGGCAATTAGTGGAAGTAAAAGCGGCTCCAACTGGCGGAATTGGGTCAAAAGAAGAAGATGGAATGACCATTGATCTTGGCGGCGGAGTTGTAGAAACCGGCGGCCGAGTAATCAAACAAAGCGACGCACTATCCAATCTATTGGAGGAACTCGAGTGGATTATGCTGGAATCTGACATTTCATCAGATGCAGTTTCTACTGTAATGGCTGCCCTTCAGAAAAACCTCATTGGCCAACGTCTGCGAAAAGGAGCAGATTTGTCCAAAGTCCTCGAAGCATCCCTAAAGAGGGCGCTACGTAGTATTTTACAGGCCGGGTATTGGGACTTTTTCGAAAGCATTCAAAAATTTATAGATTCAGAAGATTCACCTGTTGTAATCATGTTTGTCGGCGTGAACGGAACAGGGAAAACAACCACGGTTGCTAAAATTGCTCACCTATTACAGGAGCGCGGTAAAACAGTTATTGCAGCAGCAGGCGATACCTTCAGGGCGGGCGCCATAGAACAACTCGAATCACATTGTGAGAAACTAAACATCCGCTGTATTTCTTCTCAAAGAGGGGGAGATTCGGCCGCAATTGCTAGAGACGCCATCGAATCCGCTTCTGCAAAAGGCATTGACGTTGTGCTTGTTGATACTGCAGGCAGGATGCAAAACAAATCGAATTTAATGGCAGAACTTGAGAAGGTTAGAAGGGTTGCAAACCCCCATCTAACACTATTTGTTGGTGACGCTTTAGCTGGAAATGATGCTGTAGACCAAGCACGCATATTCCAAGAGTTATTGAAATTCGATGGAGCAGTTCTGACTAAATTAGATACCGATGCCAAAGGCGGCGCAGGCCTTTCGATAGCCCACGCCACCGGTAGACCGATTGTTCTATGCGGAGTTGGCCAAGAGTACAATGATCTGATACAATTTGACCCAGATTGGTTGTTGGAGCAATTATTCGAGTGAGGGACCACCATGGTAAACGAGTTTTTTGATGACGAAGGAAGCACACATCTCTTCCAATTGGTTCACATGATCCAACGCAGTGCAATGATGCACATGGGAATGTTACCAGATAGTGAGGGGAGAGCACATTACAATCTAGGTGAGACCAAGGCCGCAATCGACACATTATCTATGCTAAAAACAAAAATGACGGGAAATCTTAACCCCAAGGAAAATACAATGCTGAATGGTATTATTTCCGAACTTCAATTACAATTCGTCAAAGCACCAGCCAGACAACGCGCACTCGAAGACCAAGTCGCTGAATCTGAAGCAGTCCGTGAAACATTTACAAATCCCCAAGAAGGACCCGTGGAAATTATCACAGACGAAGAAGAATGAGCGTTAACGCTAATTTCGAGCGGTTGTTTCATGAATATGAAGCCACTCACACACTTTGTTAGCCATGACCCGAGTAACAGATGTTGATGACGAAGAAGCACCTACAGTGCTCCTAGTTGACAACAACCAAATGTCATTACACCGGCTTTCAATGATCTTCAAACAAAGAGAATTCAACGTTGCAACCTGTGATGATGGCGACAAAGCCGTCGACGAATATATTCGCTTGGATCCAGAACTAGTAGTAATGTCCCTTGATATTCCCTCAATGGATGGCCACCTCGCAGCTTTAGAAATGCGAGAACATGGCAAAGATTGCAGAATTTTATTCTGCGCCCCAAAACATCAGGCAAAACTTGCCCAAGACGCAACACATTCAGCGGGCGCTATCGGCTGGGTTGAAAAACCAATTACAGCGGCGTCAATCGAATCAATTTGGCACCTCGTTTTAGGACCAATTCCTGAAGCGCCCGGGCTTGAAGATTTAGACAAAATCCATCCTGTAGAAGAGGTAGTCGAAATAGAAGCAGACACAGAACTAACATCTTTCCCAGAAACACCCATGGCTCTACCAATTAACCCACTACCAGTGGCCGAGCAAATTAAACCAAAAAAGAGAACTAGTAAAACCAAGAGACTGTTTGTAGTATTACTACTCTTTACTTCTCTTGGAGTTGCTGGGTGGTATGCGTGGTCGACTGGTGTACTCTCATAGGCTGAGGGACAGCCATCACTGGAATCATTGCAACACGGCCATCTGGCAATCTTTGCTGAATATATCCGGGCATATTTTGACTCGGAACCAAGGCGGCGATTTTTTCAACACGGCTTCCAGCAGGTGCACGAATAACCTCTGTAATTTTGTAAGACGAAGATGAAAGTAAACTACTGTCTCCACTTCGCAGTCTAGCATCCAACTTTCTATTATTGTTCCAAACTAACCACAAGAATATGCCAACAACCGTAGCAAGCGGGATTGCAACAATCCATACAACGATAGCAGAACTCATGGTTTCCTCTCAAGCAAAGCATTCCAAGAAACCGATGCATATTTTTTTGCAGATTCGGCTGGATTATCGGAGCGATGTATTCCACTCCCAACGATAATACAATCTGAGCCGGCAAGAATAGCCTCGCGCGGATCACCATACCGTTGCCCCATTTCACCATCTCCTACAGACAAGTTAACCCCTGGTGTCCAAATCATTTTCGATTTACCAACTTTAGTGCGCAATTCGACCAATTCATCTGGCCTTGAGCCGTTTCCAATAAATCCGAAAACACCCTCGTGTTCACGGCCTTTGGTTACAACCTCATCTGTATAATTTGGATTTAACAAATTCCCACGACTAGACATCTGAGCTAAAAGAAGAACCCCGCCATTACGGCCAACATCAGACCACCCTGCCTGTAATCCATCTACAATGTCCGGGCCACTAATTAGGTGTGCTGTAACCAAATCACTCCAACTCCTAATGTCATAAGCACCAGCCATTTGGTCACGACTAATTTTCCCAATATCGGCAAACTTCCGGTCTTCAAATATCAGCAAATCCGCTTGGTTAGCGCGGGCACAAAACTCCGCCCAAGCTTCAGGATTCCAATCATCAACCAAATCAACATGGGTTTTGAGAGCAGCGATATATGGGCCAACAGAATCGATTAATTCGAAAAGACCATTCATCGTTCTTCTGTCTGCGGCCAGGCAAACAAGAGTACACTTTCTTGTAGCGACTTCCATATAGCGACGAGCGATTTCAGAAGTAGAATCTGACCAACGTTCACCCCACACACTACCCGGCATGACCAAGGGCACACGCTGAGCCCCGTTCAATCTTGCGCTAATAGTGAACTAATAGAATCGGTAAGCGTTTTAGCAGTTTCATAATCTGGAAGCGAAAGAATAGAAAAAGAATCACCCACATCATATTTGACATGAGTCCCCAGCGTTCCACGCAACCTTTTAATCGAAAGTTTCGGGTGAAAAATGGCTAGCAAATACGCCAAATATCTCGGAAGCCTCTTCGTTGCATACTTCCTTCCAGTAAGAGAAGTTAGAGCCCCACCCACCTCCTTCATCCACATTCCTTCTTTGTGAATAATGTGTCTAGAGCGGTCATCACCCTGTTCTAACGCATTTACATGAGCGCAAGCAACATCACGAACATCAACAAAATTAACATGGATATCGAGAACAAACGGCGGCCCCGTTGCAAAATGCTTGAGGTATGACATTGAACCCTCCAAATGCCTTGTGTGTAAAATCGGACCAAAGACAACAGAAGGGTGGATTGTAACCAAACGAATAGGCCTATTTTCAGCCCAGGAGCGCATCAAACGCTCACCCTCTGCTTTAGCCAACCCATAGGGGTTAGATGTGACCGTAGCATCATCACACCAATCTTGGTTTGTAAAAATCTGTCCATTTTCATATTTTGTAGAACGAATCGCAGCAACCGAAGAAGTATGTATTATTCGTTTTACATCATCCATTACCGAACAGAGATTTTCAACACCAATAACCGAAGGGTCGACAACATCACGTTTCACATCCTTCGCACCAACATACAAAGCAGCAGCACAATGGATGACATCATCGCACCCATTTACTGCATTTTTCAAAGAATCAACATCGAACAAATCCATTTTTACACATTCAATGTTCTCGAAACCTGCAAAAATACTGGAGTAACCAAGGTCTCTCATTCCAGCTCTAACAGAGTAACCCCTCCGGCTTAATTCCAAGACAACATGTGAGCCAATAAAGCCCGATGCCCCCGTTACTAGAACCGCCATGAAACGGGGATAGGCAGCGCGTGTTTGATGGTATCCACTATATTTTTTGAGACATTAAGCCAGAACGGCGAGTCGTCACATTCTTGCCTTATACTCACACCCCAACACCATGGACAAGGCGGTATTTCTCGCAATACTTGTCTTATTGACTCCACTATCAGGGTGCTTTGGAGACGAAGAAAGCAAGGAAAGCACCGAAGAATCATCATATTATCCAGACATCAATGATCGTCAATACTTAGATTGGGAATGGAATGGAACATACTCCATGGTTCTCGAAAAGGGCCCATACACAGCATTAGATGTTCAAGAAGCAACCTTCGAAGTGGACACCTCAGACATATGGGAAACAGGGCCGCCAACTTCCAACGTCCACTTATCATATTGGCTACCATCCAATACAGAACAAGGAGAAAAGGTCCCAGTTATTGCTGTAGTTAGCCCGTATTTTTCCTTCGGCCAGCCCGGAGACGAATCAGGCGCAACCAATGTAGTTGGGGCTGGAAGAGGCGAATTCATATTCGACAATTATATTGCTCATGGCTATGCTTTCGCACAAGTTTCAGTATTTGGAACAGAAGAATCTAGTGGATGTTTCGATTACAGAGGGGCCGGAGAAGGTCTAGGAATCCATCATGCGGTTGAATGGCTAGGCCAACAAAACTGGTCCAATGGAAACGTGGGGCTGTACGGTAAATCATACGAGGGTGCGACCCAATGGGAAGCAGCCGCATTGGGGAGTGAACACCTCAAAACAATAGTTCCAATTTCAGGAACTACAGCATTACACCCCCTACTCTACAAGAATGGAAGCGCAGAAGCGAGAAGTCAAGTTATGCATATGAACTATTTCGGCAGCACAGTCGATTACAACGGCGACGATTTAGACAACATTTGCCCAGACATCATTGAAGGAATATTCGCTGGACCAGTAACTTATGGGGCAGGAGAATTCGACCCATACATGTCCAATTACTATGACGAACGCAGCCACATAGACAAAGCGTTTCAAAACTGGAACGGCTCAATTTATTGGGTTCAAGGAATGCAAGATTGGAACGTAGACCCCCACCAGGTATTCGGCGGACCACCGGGCACAAATTGGTATCTTGATTATTCAGCAGCGGGTTACGACGTCAGAGGAATGCTTGGCCAATGGGAACACAATTACCCCGATCAGTGGACCAAACATAATGCCCAAGACTCAGGGTATGGCGGTGAGGCGATTCATAATATGACACGATGGGATTGGGGCCAGGATTTGTTTGAGTGGTTTGAATACTATCTCAAAGGAGTGGGTCCAAAACCAGCCAACCATGCACAAATCCAGCGTAACGACGGCCAGTGGCGAATCGAGGAGGTGTGGCCGCCACAAGATGCGACCTGGGAATCGATAGATATCTCATCATGCACACAAGAAGGAAGCAACGTTGGAGGGACATCTGTAATTGGAGGGGGCCAACAAACCGTAGTCATTACATGTGATGGTTTTACTGAAAATCTCTTGATAGCAGGTCTTCCGACACTCCACCTCGATGTATCTGCTGCCATGGATGGCGGACAGATATTCGCAGAACTACAAGACGCTGAAACCGGCATGCGCCTCGGACATGCTACAATGGATATCAGATATCACGCAGGAGGTTACGACCCCCAAACAGTATTCCCTGGTCAAAGCCTTGTTATGCTCATGGAATTCCAAGCAATAGATGCAATTTTACCAGCGGGACACGGCATAAAACTAGTCCTTACCGAAACCGGAGAAGACTACTTGGCCCCAGCGTGTGGAAACACCTGTCCAGTTACAGTAAATGGAGGAACATTCTCATTCCCACACGTAGTACGCGACGGAGCCAATATTCTAGTCACTCCGCAGAATTCTGAAGCAGCTAACAACTAATGCAAAGCAATTGAACGATTGCACATTTCTTAGTAAATCATGGGGCATTTACATAATAATATACCCTACATCTAGCCATATTATTGCGCATAAGAACATTATATACAAATTATTTTGTATATTTGCAACAGCAAAATACATCAAAACTGAGCGATTTAATAATATACTGTATTCCATACCATCTGTTCGATAACCATGAAGGCAAAATTGGAGTACATCTGGCTAGACGGATACAAACCAACACAAAATATGCGCAGTAAAACCCTAGTTCGTGATAATTTTGAAGGACTTTTAGAAGAATGCCCAGTTTGGTGTTTTGACGGCTCGTCAACACGCCAAGCAGAAGGCGGAGACTCGGATTGTTTGTTACAACCAATAGCAATTTTCCCAGACCCCGATCGAATTAACGGATACCTCGTAATGTGTGAAGTAATGAATGCAGACGGAACACCACACGCTAGTAACGGAAGAGCAACAATTGATGATGATGACGAAGACTTTTGGTTCGGATTTGAACAAGAATATTTCATCATGGATGCCGAAACACAACTTCCAGTCGGATTCCCAATGGGTGGATATCCTGGGCCGCAAGGGCTGTACTATTGTTCAGTCGGAGGAAAGAACACGCACGGGCGCGCGTTTGTCGAACAACATGCAGACCTTTGCCTAGAAGCGGGAATAAACTTCGAAGGAATTAACCAAGAAGTAGCATGCGGGCAGTGGGAATTCCAAGTCTTTGCAAAAGGTGCAAAAAGAGCGGGCGATGAATTATGGGTCGCTAGATATCTACTAGATCGCCTAACCGAAGATTACGGATATTACATCGAATATCATCCAAAACCGGTTCAAGGCGATTGGAATGGTTCAGGAATGCATGCAAATTTTTCAAACACTGCAATGCGTGAAAGTGGGAAAGAGGAAGTTTTTACCAAAATCTGTGAAGCCTTTGGAAAGAACATCAAGAAGCATATGGATGTTTATGGGGCGCACAATGAAATGCGCTTGACCGGTCTTCATGAGACCCAAGCATTTGATCAATTCTCATACGGAATTTCCGACAGAGGAGCATCAATTAGAATTCCAATTTCAACAATCGACGATGGATGGAAAGGCCGACTTGAAGACCGCCGCCCCTCTTCTAATGGAGACCCCTACAAGATTGGCGCAGTAATTATTTCAACTACAAAATCGGCTTAAGAATCGAGACTTCTTCGAATTTTAACAACGCCGACAATTACTGACAAAATCATCAGTAGAGCTGCCAAGTTGCTGTAGACAATAGCGTTAGAGCCATCCATGATTCCGTAAATTAGCCATAGCGTTAGTGCTAAAGCAACAACTGCAAAGGTAGGTAGAGAGACTCCGTCGTGCCTTTTTTCTATCCAAACGGTCTTGACTTGAGGTATCCACGCTATGATGCCTAAGATTCCAGCCGAATAACCAATTATCTCTAACATCATCCCCACTCTGCCCTTGGGTTACTAAACTCTATTTTAGCAATATTTGCGAACGGTATAACGCGCGAACCATCTTCTCCAACAATAGAAATCAATGGTCCTGATTGGTCGGTCACCACTTGGCCAGTAGACAATTTACTCTTCGGACCGATCAATAGACCCAAGATTCCAGTGTGCTCAATAGAACAATCCTTCTTTGTGAAAGGATACTTTAGAATATCTCCAAAGACACTCATTCCGCCGTTAAGATGAATCGTATCCCACGTACCAAAGCCCATGAGGGTTTCATGCAACTCTTTGGAGGGAGGTGATTTTTTCATATTTTGAACCATATTAATGAATCCCATTTCATCATATGCTTCAGCAGGAACCTCTTCTGGCAATTTTTCCCATTCTAGATTTTTATTTGAAAAAACCAAAACGGTTCGGCCCGGAGGTGCTGCTTTATCAGTTCTATTTTCATGTAAGTCGCAAAGGATATCGCCCTTTCTAGCAGTCCATGATACGATATCTTTGTGCATCAGCGTCGAGCCATTTTTACGTTTTTGAAAAAAACGCCCCTCGCTAGTAATGGTAAAGGAACCCGACCAGTGTTTTTGCTCAACGAATAGAATTTCATCCCCGGTTGCAATCACCATATCTATTTCACGCCGCCCGCCTTCTTCCGGGTCGGGAATTCTTATTCCTTCAAGAACTAAAGCCGAACCAGCAACAGCGTTTGTTAATTTCATCAATCGAAATTCAGCCAACCGTCCTGAAACCACATGACCCTCTGGGTCAAAACGTAATCTCCTCGAGAGAAATTCTCCAATACGGCCCAAGTTATCACCTCAGCAATTCATCAACCGATTCAACTACTACGGTCACAGTCTTCCCAGATTCTGACAAATCGGAACGCGTAGCTTCACCAGAAAGAACGAGAACAGAAACACAGTCTGCTTGAATTGCCATTTCCATATCGGTATAGAGGCGGTCTCCAACCATTGCACACTCAGAAGGCAACAGCCCCAAATCATCGATTTTGTGCATAATCATACCAGGGTTTGGTTTTCCCGTAATATGCACAGGATCGTGCCCCGTGGTCACCTTAAGCATAGCAAGATATGCGCCCACATCAGGCAGTCCCCCGTCAGGGGAGGGACAAACCATATCTGGATGGCTAGCAACTAAAGGCACTCCTTTGTGCATATGTATCGAAGCGGTTGAAATTTTATTATAATCGATTTCAGTATCATATCCCAAGACAACAAACTGAGGACTTTCATCACGAGTGCTGATTCCAACATCTTCCATCATTTGGCACATCCCAGCAGTTCCAATCGTCCACGTCCGGGTAACATTATTCTCATTGAGCCACGATAGAAGGTCGTGCGTTGAAAGCAAGACATCTTCAGGGTCACAAGGAATACTCATCGCATTTAATTTAGCAACATATTGGTCTACCGATCTCGAAGAATTATTTGATAAGAAATAGCGCCTAATACCGCGCTCTTGACACCTTGATAAAAATTCAAGAGCTCCGGGAATCAAATTACCACCAAGGTAAATTGTACCATCTAAATCTAAGAAAACCGCTTTAATTCCAGATAATCGTTTGTCCATATTTCCACCACTTAAAACAAGAGAGTTTTCACCAAGAACCATTTTGAATGAAGGTTTTCTTGGGCTTCCTTACTCGCAATCATTTCCGTCATCATTTCTTGAATAACAGGTTTACGACTGGCTTTCCCAACAAACCAATTGAGGAGCCACTTTCTTCGACTCATCTTTTGCATTTTGTAAGAATTTGTCAGTTCCGGTCCTAGCGCCGCCCATAATTCCTCTTGGTAAGCACGCCCCCCAACATTTTCAATCACGTGTCTCGCCGCCATTTCACCACTAACAAGAGCATTACCAACACCCTCTCCAGAAAACGGGTCAACCAAACTAGCCGCATCCCCAACGAGTAGTGCACCGGGTGCAAAAGCGCGTCGCGGTTGGTTTTCTTCACCCTTCCTCGGGCTACCGAAGGGCAACTGCCACCCCTTTCCAGTTCCAGGAATCATTTCAGCATCAGCAAACCTTTCTTTGAATAATGGGTGGTTTGCGATAACATCTGCCTGCAGTGGCTTAAGCTTCTTTCTTTGCTTATCCATCAATCCAAGCACCATTCCAATTCCAACATTCACCCGCCCTCCACCAAGGGGGAATAACCAGAAGTATCCAGGAATGATGCTATCTACGAAGTGGATTTCAATATTTCCAGCGTTACCTTCACACCCCTTGACACCAGTCCAATATTCGCGATATCCCCCACAGTAATGCATCTTATCGACTAAATTCTCCTTTGCTAAGTCCTTGACAACCTTTCGTGCAACAGGACACTGATAGCCCCCTGCACCGATTGTCCACGGAGCACTATAATTTCGAATTTCACCCCGCTTACCACCGATTCCAATTTCAACACCAGTGATCACACCATCGTTGTCATGAACGGCTGTTACAGTGGCCCCTTGAATGACAGACCCGCCGTTTTCAAGAACCAATTCAGTTGCTCTTTCAAAGAGTAACCAATCAAAGTGCTGGCGAGGAAGCGAATATCCTGCTTCCATTTTTTCCACATCTTCCTCAGGCAGAGGAACAGTTACTTCACTACCGTTGGGCGCAGAAAAAACAATCCCAGTAACTCTGAAATGTGGAGTCTTCTCGAGTTTTGATTTGACCCCTAACGCATGGACGTGACCTAGAGATTTACCGCCAACGGCATCGCCGCACACCTTGTCTCTTGGCCAAACTCCCTTTTCCACCAATAGCACCCGTTTTCCTGCCATGGAGAGGTATGATGCGGCCGCTGAACCACCCGGCCCGCCGCCAACAACAATACAATCAAATTCAGAATCGGAAGGCGGAATTTCTCCTGTTGCGATGGGCTGGTCCCAAAACGCCATCTCCGCCATATTTCACTCACGCACGACCTAGCACAAGAGCGTTGGTGCATTAATGGCCGGTAGAACGCATACAAGATTGACAAGTGCTTCCACCACCATCATCAAAAACGACACCGAAGAGCGAAGTACATGGTCACAAGGCGTCAAGCAGCAACTGGCCTATTTTTTGTAACTCTATTATGGGGGGGAACATTTGTTTGGATGAAACAAGCAATGAATTCCTTAGAGCCAGAATTAGAAGAATATTCTACGGCAGGAGTAGTCGGTATAATCGTTGCATCTCGGTTTCTAATTGCCTTTGTTGCACTACTACCCTTCTCTAGCCGAGCAAGAGGGGCTCTCTCCTCCAAAGAAGATTGGAAAGGCGGCCTAGTTCTTGGCGGTTTGATGTTAGTCGGATTCGTCCTACAAATGATAGGAATTGGCACAGTTACACCATCGGTATCTGCATTTTTAACCTCCCTATATGTTGTATTTACCGCAATATTGTCGGTGAAAATAAGTGACCGTAAACCAACAAGACTGATGATCGGAGGGGTATTGCTTGCAACACTCGGGGCCGGTTTCATCGACGGACCCCCCCATATCGTATGGGGTGCAGGGGAGCTTCTTACAGTAATTTGTGCATTCTTCTTTGCCCTTCATATTATTTACACCGATTCAATTACAAAAAAGTTAGACCCCCTGGCTGTAACTTCAACATCATTTGCAGTTTTAGTTGTAGGCGCACTAATTTTCGGATTTGCATCATCGGGCGGATTTTCAGTAGCAAAAATCGTTTGGAGCGAAGGAGTATTGCTTCCATTATTGTGTTTAGGTTTATTTGGCTCACTAGCCTGTATCCTGATGCTAAACGCATTCCAAAAATATCTCAACCCCACTCACGCAGCCATAATTTACTCATTCGAGCCAGTTTGGGCGACACTATATGGGTGGTATGAAGGTATGATTTCCATATCTATTTGGCTTACAATGGGACTACTTTTACTGGCTGGAAACATAGTGGTGGAGTTAGGCGAATCAGCAAAAGATGAACCCCGTCTTATTGAAGAACTAGACTCGAAGCAAATATAGAACGAAGCAACCGTTCGAGGGCTCGCAATACCACCAAATTCTATCAACTACTAAGTCCGCACCTCCAAGCGAATTGTTGATGAAGGATAATCATAACCAGTAGATTGGGGAAGGACATGTCCGACAATAGTAAATTTTCAACAAAAGCAGTTCATGCGGGGACCCAGCACATCGATGGGGCAGTAAATACTCCAATTTTTCAATCATCTACTTACAAACTAACCGATGAAAGATACGCCGGTTGGGCCGCAGGTGCTCAACACACCCTTCTCTACGCTAGACTTTCGAGTGTAAATTCAGAAGCGGTAGTTGAAAAAATATGCGCCCTCGAAGGCGCAGAGGACGGAGAATTATTCGCAAGCGGCATGGCCGCAATCTCTACGACACTAATGGGGCTCTTATCCCAAGGGGATCACATAGTTGCTAGCTCAGATGTATATGGCGGGACCTATGGTTTGATGACTGAAGAACTACCAAGGTTTGGAATATCAACTACAATGGCTGATATGCAAGACCCAGCCTCCTACGAAGCCGCAATACAAGACAATACCAAAATCCTCTATATTGAGACAATTACAAACCCCGTTATCAAAATCTGTGATATTGAAGCAATGGCAGAAATTGCAAAACGCCACGATTTACTCTTGATTATCGATAACACATTCGCCTCACCATGGGGCTGCCAACCAATTTCAATGGGGGCGGATTTGGTTATCCACTCCACCACCAAATATCTAGGCGGCCACTCAGATATTATCGGAGGAGCGGTAGTAGGAAGGGCTGATTTAATCGCTGCTATGTTTATGAAAAAGGTTCATTTTGGAGGGTCCCCCGACCCTCATAACTGTTATCTTCTGGAGAGAGGAATTAGAACACTGGCCGCTAGGATGCCGATTCACTGCTCTAACGCGGCAGATATTGCAAAGCGCCTAGAAGGTCACGAATTAATTGATTTAGTTCACCACCCAAGCCTACCTTCTCACCAAGATTATTCAGTAGCAAAGCGAATTATCCCCAAGGGAACCGGCATGATTGCATTCACAGTCAAAGGGGGAGACGCAGCAGCTTTGAAATTCATGCGCGGCCTTGAAATTATCTTTGAAGCAACCAGTTTGGGTGGCGTTGAAAGTTTAGTAGAATGTCCGTTTAATTCTAGCCACATGGGAATTCCCGAAGACGTTAGAATTGCTGCAGGGCTCGGAGCAGGATTTGTTCGAATCTCAATCGGAATTGAAGATGTAGAAGACCTTTGGTCGGATATTTCAGGTGCTTTGAACAAACTTTGATTATGGCAAATTTTCGATTTGTCCACAAGCGCCCCTAAGTGTTTCAAGAGCAGCCTTGTAATCGATATCTTCGCCACTAACCAGTGCCTGTCCTGCCTTCCACACACCAATGGCCGCAGGACTCCAAGCACCACCGCGCTCTCTAGCATCGGAAGAAAACTGCCACTCTTGACCAGACGATTTTCCAGAAGCCACTAGCCACGCCCACGCCGAAGCCTCGGCATCGATGCCCCCTTTCTTTGAAAGGGCATCTTTCTCTGCCTTACCAAGGCCATCAACCAACCCACGAACAGTTAAGTCGTGAATCATTCCAACCGGGCCCGGGATTTTACCTATCTTATATGGGAATTTTTGAATTATACCAGCCTTGGATCTTTGAGATTCAATATCTTTTAGGAATTTACCAAAAGCTCGCTTCTTATTACATTGTAATAACCACAATTCTTCCGCTTCCTCATCCTCAATCCCAATTTCTTTCAATCCATCAAGACCATGACCTTCCCACAATGACGACAACACATCATTACAAGAACTGGCAGATATTTCCAAAGCACTACCTTCCCTTTCGTGAACTCCACCTCTCTGTGAAATACGAATTCCAGAACCCGCAGCGGAAATCATTAATTTTAATGCCAATTCTTTTTCAGCGGCCGAACCATTCAATTCTTTGACAGCCCCTTCAGCCGTATCGAACCATTTCTCACCGACAATAAAACCCTCGTCAAGGTGATGTAAAACCGCCATCTTAACCCGTTTAGCGATGGATCCTTCGTTAAGGGTAAGTCCAATCCACGCATCCAATACGCGGTCTAAAGAATCCCTAGTGGCACTTCTAGTCGCCCCCTCTGGATACCAAATCGCATCGGGCTCCATAACTGTTGAGAGATTTGGCGGAAGCATGGATAATGCTAGGTCGTGGATAAACGAAGTTTTTCCTTTTACAGTACTCAATTTGTCAAAACCAATCGCAACTTTATCTCCACTAATGAAATTCATCAATAAGTAACCCTTGCCAGTCATTTCATCCTTTGAAATACTATCAAAATCTAATCCTGCAGTTGCCCAGATATTTCCTTGGTTTTTGAAATCGAAACGCGAACGAAGTAGGACATCTCCGAGCCATCCATCAGGTATAGTCGGGACAGGCCCACTACAGACAAAACCTCCACGCCAAGAGAAGAAGAAGTAACCACGCCGCGCATGGTCTTCCCATGGCAGCATCCTAAGAGTCGGCATATGGAAATTTTGAATTCCCGCCTGGTATGCGACTTTCCCATCGCCTTTACGAACGAAGGAAGCCTTACCAAACGATTGGTGACTATAGTCACCCACCAAAGAAATCTCTTCATCATGAGCCGCCAACAAGGACCCAGCAAACGCTTTACCAACACCATCGCCGCGCTTTGCCATCATTCTTTTCGCAAGCCACCGAGTATCATGGCGCTTATCGAGAATTTTACGTAATTCGCGCAGCGTTTTTGTCACAGGATCCGTTCTACCCCATTTCAGCTTACCATTCCACGTCATCGCAGGCAACAATTGTTCCCCTTCTTCGAGCAACCGATCGAGATTCTTTCTCAAACGCTTTTGAGTATCGGAATTGGCTTGTTTTGTACCACGCATACGCATACGTTGCTGCTTTTTGCCAGGAAATTCAACTTGAGAAGGACCCGCCATCAACCACGCGGAGGCGCCATCCCCTGTTCACATCTTCGTCCAACGCTTCAGTGCCAAAACCTCAACATCGCTAGGTTCAGCAGGGATAACTAAGCAATGGAGGCGACCAATAGGCGCCTTTGGTAAATCGTTAATTGAAAGATAAGAAATCCGTTCTTCAGAAGTGCCCATATCACTACACAGGACAACCATCATTTCAGAAATACCATCACAAATATCTTCACACGCCTGCCGCTTCAATACAGCGAGAGGCGAATCAATTTCAAAATCATTTAGAATCGAATTTAATTTTTCAGCCATGCCGATAATTGCAGTGGCTGCATCTGCAGGTTGCATGGGCCTCTGGCCACCAACGCCTTCGCCGGTGGGGTCTAAATCTAACAGCGCTAGGGTGTGAAGGCCCTGAATCCTATTCAATGCAATCACTTCTAATGGCGAAGTAGCGATCCAACCGCCGTAAGGATATGTTAGGGTGGTTTGCCGCCCAAATCGGTAATTCGACAAACCAACAGCCCCGGTTACCAAACCAGTGATTGAAACGCCATGGATTACAGAACAGTCCACACTCGCTTCTCCAGCCTGTAATTGCAAATCGACATGTGTAGTCGCTTGCAAAGGATCCCCAACAATTAGTAGCGCAACCACGTTTTGTTTAGCAAGCGCAAGCAATTCAACAGGCTCTTCGACCTCAGGGCGCATTACGCGATGGATTTGGCCAATTTCATTTTCGAGAACGGTAAGGTCCTCGGCACTCCACAAAGCAGTATAGGCCTCATAACGCCTAAAGTCGGCATTTTTTGCAGCATTAATCGCAGCACGAGTCATCCCACCGATGCCCCCTGGGCCAATTCCGATTAGTATCAAACCAGCCGCCATGCTCAAACCACCTGCTCCTGTGGGCTTGGCGAAGACTATGCGCCATTTGAGCGTGCCGAGCAAAGAAACCTCTCTTTGGAGAGAGAAATTAGCCAGTAGCGGCTGGCTTGCCAATGGGTGTGGAATTCACAATCTCGGAGAGATGCGCGCTATAGCGCTGAACGATAGGGCCCCCTTCGAAATCGAACCCTTTGAGATAATAGAATTAGAAGCGATTAGACCAACTCCTAAGCATTGGACAGAACGCCTAGACGCGCAATTGTATAAACTGCATGAATCGGACTGGCCAATGAGCCATGACCAAATCGGTGATGTAATAGTTGTAAAAATACCACCACAAATAAGCGCATTCTCAAAGGAAATCGGTAATGCATTACTCGAACAACATTCGAATGCACGCATCATATGCGCGGATAATGGGGTAAAGGGCGAATTCCGCGTTAGAGATTTGACTATGATTGCCTGCAACGGGCTGGCGACGACTAGAACACAAGTCAAAGAAAACGGTAACCAGTTTTGGGTAGACCCGGGCGCTGCATACTATTCCCCCCGCCTAGCCAACGAAAGGTCCGCCACAATCGATTGTGCTGCAAACCTCTCTTCAACCCTAGGGCGAAAAATTTCGGTATGCGACCCATATGCAGGAGTGGGCCCCGCACTAGTCCCTCTTGCGAAAAGAGGGGATATTATCGAGGCCATTTTTGGAAGCGATCTAAACCCCAAGGCTGCAAATCTTCTCGAACTAAATCTTCCAGGACAATGGACAGGATGTATTGATGCCAGAGAACTATCGGCTGAGCTTGGAGAATGCTGCGATTTACTTCTGGTTAACCTACCTCATGATTTTATCAGCCATCTACCGGAGTTACTTGGATTGTTACTAAGAGGCCACGAAGTTGTCATCAGAGGCTGGGCAATCCTCTCATTAGAGTCTCTAGATAATGCTGAGAAACAGATACGAGACGTACTCTCAACCTGTGAGATAATATCGCTATCAATAGAGCCAAACCGCTCATATTCACCCAACGATACTTACGCCTGCATTGAAGTGCATCTTGTCATAGAATAGCCGCCGCTGATTTCATCAATGACAACGGTTTACCCCCGTACATGCAGACCAAAGTCAAGTGTAAGTGTGGGGCAGAAAGCGATGTTTCCGGCGTCACACCTCGCCTCGGCGGCGTAGACGTCTATTGTACCGTTTGTGGTACCGTCACTAATCACGATATAGTCTGAAACACAGTCACTCCGCCATTTAGATGGTGCAACACTCATATACACGTTAATTTGAAATCCATTCGAGACAATAGTCTCTAGGAATGTGAAAACAATGGATGGAAAGATGAAAGGAATGATGGGTCTCAGTGCAGCAGTTCTAGGACTTGCAGCAGCGGCCATGGATCAGTTCATGCCAGCAGACGAGTGAAATTCACTTTAATCTGATTTGATACACCCTAACGGGACTTTGCCCTCATCGAGAGTTCGCACTCAGTGGGTTTTTTTTCGTTCAAAGTAATGCACGATTATAACAAGACTTCTTCAGATTCTTCTCGCTTAATCGCTACTACGATTGCAGATAGAACGAGAATTTCCACTATACCTGCCGGGTACGGTAGGAAAGACGAATCATCCTCTCCCCCTTCAACTTCCTTTACAGATTCATCCGTATAATCTTCAATCATAATCATGGCCCAATCAAGATCTCTTGGTAAATCTGCAGTTAGGAACTCGTGCCCGTCTGCATTGACCAAGAAATCATCTTCAATACGAATTCCAAACCAACCATCATGATATATTCCCGGCTCAATAGTAATGGCGTCATAGACCATCAAAGGCTGTTCATTATAATTCAATCCAAACAATGGATCCGACGACCCACTTGAAAGTAAAGGAGGCTCGTGAACACAAACTCCAAACCCATGGCCCAGGCTGTGAATGAACAAATCCCCATACCCCTGCTCGGTAATATGAGCTCTAGCTATGTCATCAGGAACCCACGCGGGAGTCCCCGCTTCAATCACAGGGAATGTTAGATTCTGGGCATCATAGACAGCCATGTATGAAGAAATGATAGTTTCATTTGTTGTTCCCCCAACAATGTAGGTTCGAGTAACATCGCTAACCCAGTCGTTAACGCGAGCGCCTAAATCGACAACAACAACATCTCCTACTTCTACAATTTTAGGACCAGCGCCCCGGTTATCGGGGTCACCATGAGGAATTGCTCCATTTGGCCCAGAGGCAACAATTGTGTCGAACGATGGCCAATCTGGGTTTGAACCGTTTTCAATCATCGATCTGTCAATTTCATCTGCAATCTGCCTTTCAGTAAGTTCAACGCCTGTTAATACGCGCCATAATTGGAAGCGGGCAACTTCCTGACCAATAGAAGCAATCCTATTTGTTTCACGAATTGACTCATCTTTATCGGGAGATATGCCCGTTGGAGAAGGGAACCAGCCGTTTAGTGCCCTTTCGACCTCTGTTTCACACGCTGTAACCATTGGACTCATCAAAATGAGTACGAACAGGTATGCTATTGTGCGCATGATTACCCCTATTCCTCTTCATTGAAGAATGATTCGTAGGGTCAAGATAAGCATTCAGTACATCTTTTAGGCGCCCGTGCCGGGAATCGAACCCGGGTCGAGGCATCGACAACGCCTCATGATAACCGCTACACCACACGGGCAGCAAGTCGCCGAGTAACAACCGCTATTTAAGCCGCGCTCTGTGGCCCCAACGGGGAGAGAACGTGAGCGGTCCAAAAACGTCAGCAAAGAAGGCTCGAGAGGATGCCGAAAACGCTGCAGCAGATGATATGTTTGGAGGAGCGTTTGATGGCCTTGAAAGCCCACCTCCGTCCATCGAAGAAGAAGTTGCAGAAATCGAAACACCAAACGAAGAGGCAAACGAATCCGAATCAATAGCCGAAGAGCCCCAAGATGAAATTTCTACTGACACTATCGAAGAGACCGGAGAAGTATCAGAACCAACAACTCCACCCCCTGGCCCTCCAAGCGGTCCACCATCCGGTCCACCATCTGGCCCTCCAAGCGGTCCACCATCTGGCCCTCCAAGCGGCCCACCATCCGGCCCACCATCTGGCCCTCCAAGCGGTCCGCCTTCCGGGCCTCCTAGCGGCCCACCATCCGGACCTCCTGGCCAGGAAGAAGAGCCAGAGCCAATCGAAGAACCAATTGAGGAAACACCAGAGCAAAACCCTCCTGAAGAAGTAGTAGAAGCGCCTGAATTAGTAGAAGAGCCAACCGAGGAAGAACCTTCAACAGAAGAGCTACCGGCGCCTACTGAGGAAGAAGCACAGGTCGAAACCACTACTGAAGAAGTTACCCAAAAACCTCTCCCAACACGGGCACAAGCCGCTGAAAAAGAAGTCAACCGACTTTCAGGCGAAGTAAACAGCCTTAGAAAATCACTCGTAGGGGCTGCAGATATTATTGAGGAAATGGAAATGGAGCCAATGCCCCCTGCAGTTCTAGCATCTGATATCGTTGTTCCAGATCACTTAGTAGCAGATATCGCAAGGCTTGCCCGCCAATTGGACAGAGAACACCTCGTTCGTGCTAATATGGGAGTGATTTCTATGCTTCACCCCGGTATGCCCGGGGTTATGATTTCTACAAAAGAGGGAATCATACTCTCTCGCATGAACGAACGCGACTTAGTTGGGGCTCGCTTAGGCCAAGGTGCTCCAGTTGGGGCATCTGACGATTGGCGAATTCTGGAAGTTCTACTCGCAACGATCTCCCTTGAAACCGGCGGTCCCGCCGCTTGTATTCGTATGATGGGCCCTTACACAACAGCAGTAAGCTGCGAGAAAGATCTGATATTATGCTCTCCAATCGATGAGGTTGGTAAGAAAATGCTTGGCAAGATTGTGATAGTTGACCCCGATGAAGAAAATCCTAACAATTTCTTGAAACAAACCACGGAGGCCTTGAAACAAGGCGGCAACAAATGTGTAGTTATTCGTGGCAATGGTGCTTATTGTGTAGGTGCCGATTTAGACGATGCTTGGGCAAACGCAGCAATGCTCGAACATAGCATGCGAATCGTTCTTCTGGCCAGACAAGCCAATCTCAAAATTTGATTTCTCTCTCAATGAGGACAAAAGATGGCATATACAGATTACGAAACATATTCGTTTATCGGATTTGCTGAACCCGTTAGTAGTTGGCTACATCTCATCGGCGCAGCGGTATTCCTAATCCTTGGAGTGCGAATGTGTGTCAATTTCAAAGGAATATTACTTCATAGAACGGGCCTGATAATTTTTTCTTTCGGCACCGTATTCATGTTTTCAATGAGTGGAGTTTACCACCTATTGGACCAAGGTGGAAGCGGACGTTATGTATTGCAACATCTCGACCATGCGGCGATATGGGTAATGATCGCAGGAACATTCACTCCAATTCATTTGATTTTATTCAAGGGGTGGAAAAGATGGGCCATATTGTTGTTGATTTGGACAGTAGCTATCAACGGTGTAGTTCTCAAAACAATATTCTTTGATAGTTTCCCAGAATGGCTAGGACTAATTCTCTATCTCGGAATGGGCTGGGTTGGACTATACTCGGGCGTACTAATTTCCAAGGATTACGATATGAATTTCATCAAGCCACTGATGTATGGAGGTATTGCATACAGCGTAGGAGCCGTTCTTGAATTTTTAAGGTCGCCAGAATTAATTCCAGGAGTAATAGGTCCACATGAATTATTCCATATTGCAATAATTATTGGAGTTATTTACCATTGGCGCTTTGTCAATGATATTATCTCTGGTAGCGACAATATAATACTCCAAATATCTGAGAACGAATGAAGTTAGTTTCGACGGTGATATTAGCAGCCGCAGCCTTCTTCTTTCGAGCCCGTTCCCGCTTCTTAATCCAGACTAAATTTCAAGAATAATAATTCAACTCTTGATAGGAGACTTCAATATCTCCTAAGTATAGCGCACACCATGCAGCCAAATAGTCCACACCAAGACCCATCTGCTCCAGCTCCAGTTTACATCCAGACGGCACCAGCGCAGCAACCTATTCAACAACAGGCACAACCTATGATGTACGGGTCTCCACAAATGATGCCAGCCCAAACAATTTTGATTTCCCAAGGCCAGGGAAACGGCATGGCAACAACAAGCCTAATCATGGGAATTATTGCAATCGTCTGTTACGGCCTTGGCTACCTTATCTGCCTAACATGGTTTATTGGGTGGCTATTTGCAATCCTTGCAATTATCTTCGGTCATATTGGACAAGCAAATGGAAAAACACAAGGCGGCGGCGGTGCAGCAGTTGCCGGGTTAATCATGGGTTATTTGACAATCCTCGGCTACATTCTACCATTCGTATTACTCGGCTCACTAGGTGCATCATCAATTTGAGTGATCTGTTGAACTGGCACATAAGCCAGTTACTAATGGCCAACAAGAAGCCCATTCACGCGACCTTTGCTTTGCGGCAAACCGCGACAAAATTTTCAAACATTTCTTTGCCAAATTCTGAATCGTTGACTTCAGGGTGGAACTGTAATCCGAAACGGTCCCCAGCATCATTCTCCATTCCTTGAATTTTACAAGAATCACTCGAAGCGGTGACGAAGAAACCTTCTGGGAGATCGTGGACCTCATCATTATGGCTCTCCCAAACCGTTTGGGTTTCTCCTGTGTTTGCAAAAATCGCCCCCCCTCCATCTATTAGACCAATACTCATTGCTCCATATTCTGGTTCAGGAGACTCTCTTGCATCGCCTCCATAATGCCGCGCCATGAATTGATGGCCAGCGCAAATTCCCAAGATGGGGATGTTCAATTCTAGGAAAGCCGCACAATTCCCCAATTCCCCCGACAATCCAATCCGAGCGGCCCCTCCTGAAAGGATAAGCCCGTCTAATTCTCTGAGTTCATCCACGGGCGTTGTATTTTCAATAATTTTAGTATCAACGCCAAGGTAACGAAGCATCCGCCATTCACGGTGTGTCCATTGGCCACCGTTATCGACAACATCGATGACAAGTTTCTCATCGTCCATGCTTCTGCCTCACCGCGCGCCACCCTTGAACCTTGCTTGTCAGAAAGGACACCTTCAAAGAGGGGAGGCTGGTCGCGCAGATGAGAGTGAACAACATGGCTGACCTCACTGTTGACTACAAGTGTGCTAATTGTGGCACAATACAAAGCTTCACCCGCGACCGCGAAGGTAAGTGGCAACCATCCATGACCTGCAAGGTTTGTGGGACACGTATTTTCCTTAAACTGCGAAGAACAGGACATAAGATTCTGGACGCAGAGTGAATCATCTCTAAGCAAACCGAGGGGTTGAAAGACCTACTTCGGCCAATACACTTTGATGGCGTCGTGGCTTGAGTCTTATTCTCCTCGGAGATTCGATGAATTGGCAATGCCGGAAGCAATTCAAACCAACCTGCAAAAGGTTGCAGTTCAAGCAAACCCTCCGCACTTGATCTTAGCCGGGCCCGCCGGAGTGGGCAAAACCGCCGCTTGGCGATTAATCGCACGACAAATCCTCGGGCCTTCATGGAAAGCAACGACCCATATTTTGCAAGCTAGAGATTTAGCGAGGAGCGCAGGCGCAATGAAAACGTTTGAAGATTTTTTACGCCCCGAGGGCACAGGTTCGAAAGACACCCTTGCAGGAAGATCCTCTTTGGACTCTTTCGATTCGAATATCACCATAGCAGCAGAGGGCGATACCCCTCCTGCCGGTGTGGAAAATAGTGATGCCAACCCCGACATTACAACAAAAGTATCTCGCCTAATTGTAATCGAAGACGCAGACCATCTCGGGCCAACCAGACAACCCTATCTCCGGCGCATGATGGAATCAACATCCTCGACGTCACGATTCATATTCACAGCGCGCTCCCCCTCTCGCCTAATCGACGCATTACGCTCGCGCTCAAAACAAATCAGAATCCCTACAACAACAAATATTCTGGTCACAAAACGACTGGAAGAAATTTCGGAAAAAGAAGACCTCGCACCGATTAGAGGGATATTGGGCGACATCGCTCATGTTGCGAATGGTAATTTGCGAAGAGCCGTATTTCTGCTTGAACTTCTAGCCCGCCGCAATAAACTACACGATAGAAAAAACCTTCAAAACGTGGTTGCAGCGACAACACTTGTTGGGATTCAACAGGTCCTTGAAGAAGCGATTAGGGGGAAAATACACGATTGGCGTTGGGAAAAGGTCGGCGGGAGGAATAAGCGAATTCTCAAAGGAGCACTTGGCGCCCTCGACCAAGTCATGGATGAACATGCATTAGAGGCCGACGATGTTGCCTCACACATCCATCGTCTGCTAACCACGGGACGTCTATTACTCGAAGAGACAATGCTCTGCGAAATTTTGGATGCTTTAGCGCAGTGTGATGTAAAAATCCAAACTTCGATGCACGGTAGAGTGCAGTTAGAAGAATTCCTTCACCGAGTCAAAGAGATATCAATGAGCCAGTCTGTATAAACAAATTCAAGCGGACACGGCAGGATTTGAACCCGCGATCTGCGGCTTAGGAGGCCGCCGCCTTATCCAGCTGGGCCACGTGTCCATTCGGTCCGTACTCCCCCTCTTTCAACAACCTATCGCTAAATTATTTTCACCCAAAGTGACATATCATTACAAGATATGGACGTGCTATATGAGTAACGACTCATCTGCCAAAAGAGTCGTTCCCGGGACGGGGGCCGGCTTACCAAATCCTTACAGCAAAGATTTCGACCGAAGCGAAGATTCGATTTCTAGTACAATGCAAGATTATCAATCGGCAGAACACCACCGAGTAAAATATGGAAGGCTAGCATGCAATCCAATTGTATTGATGACCCGACGAATCGCAGGATTACTCATGGCCATCACTGCACTTTCTGGAGTTGTAGCGCCCTATCACCCACTTACGCGCCCTACGTCACTGATACTGCTATGGATCCCAATGTTACTAATCTCCATCGGGCCTGCATTTATTGCTGGCGAACGAGCAATGACCGCGTTAGTACTACGCTCCTCGCTATGGAAAGAAGAGGCCATCGCTAAAGGCGTTAGAAGGGATATGATGGCCGAACCGGGAATGGATCGGATAAAAGCAGGATTAAACGACGTGCGACTGCATAACGCAATTGCATCTATTTTAGCAGCACTTTCTCTTTTCCTATTAATTTTAGCAGCAGGCCTAGAGCCGAATGGCCTCGCCTACAATCTAGTACTACTGATTACTCTAACCACGAGTCTCGCTCTTTCGTTCCATGCAATATTCACTACAGATGAAATCAGAAGGCTAGGAGATAAAGCACCCTACCTCGTCCTACATTCTCCAACCCATCGTCCAATGAAACTGGATACAATTCTAGGCGATTTGGTTTATGCGCACCTAGACCCAGATCATTCTTTATTGTGGAATCTATGGGAAGAAAAATTATCAAAATCCATACTTCCCAAAGTAGATAAAAGACAAGCCAGAGAGAGAATTTTGTACTTACTGTTATTGAATAGTCGCGGTATCCTCAGCGACGAAGACACCCTAAACGAACTCAAAGAATTCATCAAACCATTAGCTATTGATGGACTATTGCTTGACGAAAATGCACAATTTAATTGGGTGAGAATACAACGAATAATTGAACACGCCGGCGCCTGGCAAGCCGAGGTTTTCGATCTCCTGGACCGCTTACAGAACGATCTAATTTCAGGTTCTGCAACCATAACAAAAAACCCTTGGCGAATGGATTTAGCCCTTGCATCAAAATGTGATAATGGGCTAGGACACCTTTTCATAGCACTGAACAATCAAACATTTGCGGACAGGCACCTCCGGGTAGAAGTCATAGTTCCAGGCGGCATGCCCGAAAACCAAGTTCACCGGTTCGAATTAGAATCTTGCCCGGGTCCAAACGCAGCTGTGAAAATCACGGACTCACTTGTCGAAGATGCTCTGGATTGGATGCCAAAATATCTGGATAAAGGTGTAATTTTATGGATTGGTGTAGCGTGGAAAGACGGCGTACGCGGTAAGAGAAATATACAGGTAATTTTGCGCGATGACGATGACACAATACTTGGGTCGCGAATAATTCAAACACAGGTGCTCCCCGGTGACACCAGCCTTTCGAAACAGCGTCTAAAGCGCATGCTGAACGCCCGTGCCAAAGGAGAATCGGCACTCCCAGTCTTGAATACAACAACAACAGTTTCCTGACAATCAGGCGCGTTGCTTATGAAATGCCCTCGCCTCGCCTAACTTACTGAGGTGGAGTATGTGGAGGCATGGGACATCATCGTGATTGGAGACGGGCCCGCAGCACTCCGTGCTGCCGCTAACGCTGCAAAGGCAGGAGCAACCACCTTGATGATGGCTGCAGACAGCCTAGGTTCCGGTAACGGAACAGCACTCGATGGCATCGCAGCTCCTCTAAAGGAGAGCACCACCAAATCCCACCGCGACGATACAATTCGTGCAGGAGAATACCTCTGCGATCAAGACATCGTTACAAGCCGCATTTCACAAGCAACCCGCGAAGTTGATTTGTTAGAGCGCTGGGGAGTTATCTTCAGAAGAGATTCGGATGGCATACCCTTGGTCCGCAGAGCAGCAGGCCACAGTTTACCAAGGCTCGCTGGAGCCGGAGATGCACTGAGTCGTGAAACCCAACAGGTTTTGGAAGAACAATGTATGAAGCACGGAGTCACACGCCGTGGCGACCAAGTCCCTCTAGAATTGGTCCATACCAATCAGGAAATACACGGATTGATTTCTTTAGATATGACCACGGGTTCAGTAAACGCATTACAAGCTAAGAGCATTATTATCGCCGACGGCGGCTATGAAGGAATCTGGTCTGGAACCTCCATCGGTCTCGGCCTAGATTTGGCATTGAGGTCAGGGTTAGCCGTAAGAAATCTTGAATTCATGGCATGGGCGCCCTTGGCTGTAAAAGGAACAAACGTCGTACTCCCCATAGGCATGCTAGCCGACGGTGCATCCCTCCACCACTCAAACGGCACACCTCTTGATGTAGACCAATTTGCAGATACGACAAGTCTTGCAAATGCAATTGGATCTGATGGAGCAGTTTTAGATTCTAGGAATCTGAACGACTCAGAAGAGTGGTGGGCACAAACCTCTGAAATTCTATCTACCCGTCTTGGAATCAATTCTACTCGCCAAACCATTCCAGTCACCGCCCAAGTTTCGACTACGCTAGGAGGCGTCGTTACAGATGAATTTGGTCGCGCTATTTCTGGCAAATGGTCCCGCTGGTTTACAGGGCTCTATGCGGCTGGAGAATCCGCATGCTCAGGAGTACATGGTGCTGGTTTGATTGCAGGCAACCGATTGCTAGACGCACTCGCAGGAGGAGCAGTAGCCGGCGAACATGCGGCAGAACATGCAGCCAAAGCACCATTCACTGGCCGTGCAGCATTAGAGACCTACCTCGGAGTCGTAGAAGCAGATTTGGACTTTGATATGGCGGGCACTGATGAAGGGCCTGTTCAAAGATCAGCACCACTCTTCGCAACCTTAGTTGAGATTATGAAAACTCACGTGGGGTCTTCTCGCGACGAATCCGGATTACAATCTGCAATTGAGCAATTAACAGAACTAGAAGCGGCTGCAGAAAAGTTGCATCTAGATGACAACAGTCGATTATTCAATACTAATTTGTTAGAAGCACTCAGGCTGAAAGCAGGCATTCGCTTGGCTAAAGCAACAACTCAAAGCGCCATTTCGAGAACTGAAAGCCGAGGTACACACCAGCGTTCAGATTTCGAAGACACAGACCCAAACCAACTCTACCATACATTAGTCGATAATCAAGGAAACACATCGAAACTTGCAATCCGCAAAGGCGGTTCTGCAACATGGGTTCTTTCTCCCGATGTTTAACTAAAAACACCCCCAATACTTTGAGGGGCGTGTTGTGTGCAAACAACATGGCAGATACTACGTTGTTTGAAAAAATCCTCTCGGGAAACATTCCGGGCAACTTCGTTAGTAGGGGGGAAAGTTGGGGTGCTTTTCTCGATGTATATCCGCGCTCTGAAGGCCATACATTGGTAGTGCCGGTGAACCCGGTTCAAAGGATCACAGAATTATCTAAATTGGAATTGGGCGAACTGTTTGAAGGCGTGAAAAATGTACAAAGTCTACTTTCAAATTATTATAACACGACAGATTTCACAGTTGTAATTCACGATGGCCCAAACGCTGGCCAAGAAATCCCCCATGTACATGTACACGTGATTCCAAGAATAGATGGCGACGAAGGCAGGGCACTTCCTGCAATGTTTCCATCTGCAAATCCACCGAACCCTCCCGATTTCGCCAATCTCGCAAATTTATGTTCTAGGATAAAGGGGGCTTCACAATGAAGGGCGGAGAAGATGGAATTCGTGACCACAATGGCGAGTTATTGCCCGTGCTGTCAGCATCGGCAACAAAAATGAATTATGAAAAATTAGTTAACACTCCGCTCCCAAAATTCGGAGAAAATTATCCAGGCTCGCCCTTTTTTATGGAATTTGGATACTTTTGCCTAAGGAGGGTGCACAACACACTATTCCGAACAATCGAGGTTTCTGGTATTGAAAATATTCCAAATGATAGAGGGACCATGTGCACCGCTTGGCATACGAATGGCCTATTAGACCCCATTTCGATATTCCTAACGCATCCGCGCAAATTTGTAGTTGGCGGGAGACACGATCTCGTCACTAGACCAATTCTAGGGTTTTGGGCCCGTAAATTCGCAGTTCAGCCAGTGGTTAGAAAGGCGGAGTTGTTGAGAGGAGGGTGTTCCGACGAGGAAGCAAATTATCTGAATGGGCGTTCATTACTAAATCTCGCAACAGGAATTTCACATGGCTTTGGTTGCGCATTATTCCCCGAAGGTACAAGCCATTCAGAAAGCCATCTTATTCGTTTGAAGACTGGGCCGGTAAGAACTGTATTGGCTGCGGCAGCCCATGCAAAATCTACCGGCGCTAACATACCGGTGATAATTCCAATAGGACTCCACTTTAGAACACGTCATTTTTTCAGAACAGATTGCTGGGTTGAATATGGTGAGCCGATTGAACTACCAGTTGACGAGCTTCCGGATGAATTATTGGAGGCTGTAAAAAATGGCGGCTGGAGTGAACCGCCTTCGGAAGTTGTAATCAATATACGAAATACACTTGAAGAGAAACTAGCGCCAATGACTCCTAACCGCGAAACCTTTAGCGAAGTCCATCGTGATGGAGTAATCGCTCACGTTCAAAGTCGAATAAACAGTAAACCATCTCTTTCATGGAGGGAAGAAGTTCTTGAAGTTCGGAGATTGAAACAAGAACCAGCATCACAAGAAGTTCAAGAATTAGCCACCAGGGTAGGCGACACACTGAATGAAGCAGTCTTAGATGGAAGGGACATCAATTCAACATCAACAGGGCTACGGGGCATTTCACCAACAGGGGCGATAAACAATTTAGCAAAAATCATTCCAATGCTAATTTTCTTGCCTGCGATAATAATCGGAATGGGTCCACAAATTATACTTGGAAGACTACTTGGAGATAGCACAGACGAAGGGCTAGATGCCCGAACCTCATACCAATTATTAGCGGGGATGTTTGGCTCCCTTGGATGGTGGCCAATATTATCTTCAATTCTTACAGTGCTTTGTATAATATTTAATTCAGAACTCAATGCCGAACTCGGATTGGATTGGATGTCGGCGCTTGGGAATGAAATTTGGCAGGAGATATTCGCTGGCGTCGGCCTGTGGTTATGTTTGGTTGCAATCTTTTGGTTATCGGGTATTTTCTTTGCCCTTGGATGGGATCCAATATCGGACTCAGCAAAGTGGTTAAGGCGAAGAAAAACCAACAAGAAAGTATCCTCCGATTTATCAAAAATACGTGAATTACTAAAGTGAACGGTTCAAGTTAGTTGACCTCCTCGGCTACATTATGTCGCCCGATGAAATCGAAGGCCTTGTCCGTTCATGGCTTGCCAGTGAGAGAATCGAAATCCGCGAGCAAGAGGACGAACGTGCCAACTTACATCTCTTGGTAAAGTACCCTCAAGGGAAAAACGGGCACATGTTTGCAATTATTATTCCGAAAGGGAGAGATTTATTGGCAATATCCTCAATGACAAGAGTCGATGCTGGACAGCAAAAGGCGATGAAGGAATTGATGAAGTCTGAAGAGGACGAATGGAAATCATGGATTCACGAATGTAGAATGCAATTAATCGCATCCGGCGTAGATTGGGGAATCCACTTAGGGCATTCTAGCGACAAAAGAACCGGCCCATTGCAAGCATTCAATGTTAGCGAACCAGTATGGTTTGATGGACTGACTAAGAATGAAATGATGCAAAACCTACGCCGTCTTTGGCTAGCAAAGCTTGGAATTATTCATGAAATAAAATACATGTTTGGAACAGGTAGTGGAAAACCTGGGCCTGTTGATGATTGGCAAGGTAAGAAAGACCAACGGACGCGCGTCGGCAGACCCTCTTCGCCACCAACCGAAGAAATTCATACGGATGATTCGATGTCTTTCGGAGAAGGATTTGACCCGTCAGATTGGATATAAATTTTAGATTTAGTCTCAAGCGGAACTATGACCCGAAAGGGACGCGGTTAAGTAGGAGTAATGTGGCGATAGATTGTCGTTAGGATGGTCATCATATGAGTCAAAAAATGAAGTCGGTAAGCCTTGCAGCAATAATGCTGCTCTCAACATTAACAGCAATCTTGGTTGCAGCACCCGCTGCAGCAACCCAGGTTGTAATCACAGAAGCAATACAAGTCGTCGATGGCGGCAGTTCATCAGACCGTATGTCTGCAGTTGCTGCAGACTCTGAAGGAAATGTTCACGTGGTCTGGAGTCGTTCAAACCAACACTTGTACTATTCAATGATTTCACCTCGTGGCGAGACTCTAATCGACGCTACACAAGTTACAGGTTCTGGACTTCACAAAATCTACCACCCCGACATGGTAATTGATGAAAACGACATAGTACACATCGCTTGGGCAGACCACTCAGGCCAACACAAGATCATGTATACAGCACTACATCCGTTCAACACAGCAATGGATGGCTCAGTATCCGATGACAATTCACTTACTGCAATCGATGACTACATCGTTGCACAGCACATCAACAATCGCGATTGGCCAGCAATCGATGTAGATAGCCAAGGAAACATCCATCTTGTCTGGCAAGACAATTATGACGAGTTGGACATGTTCTTCCAACAGCCTCAGATTTACTACAAGATGCTACAGCCAGATTACGGAGTACAGAACGTTATCGTTCTATTCGACGATACCCTATTGACTCCAATCATCGGGCACAAAGGACACCCAGACGTTGTAGTTGACGCCAACGACTACGTGCAAATCGCATGGGATGATACCCGTGGAGGAAAGGTCGAATTGGTATTCGTAGTAGATACCTCGGGTTCTATGTATTCGGAATGGGCTGATGTTTGTACAGTAATTTACGGTGGAAATTTCCAATCTGGTGGCAACTTCAAAGGAATCAAGCCAATGCTTGAGGAAGGCAACATGACAGTATTCGAAACCATTTATGGATTAGGAAACACATTACCAGGTGCAGCAAGCCAAGGAAACTGTGCAGCTCACAACAAGAACTCCGGCCCTCGATCCTCACCACTAGGACAGGTTGCAGGTGACAATTCTGGCGGACTACGAACTCTACCGGGAACTGTTTACAACGGCGCAACATACTCTGGCTACTCTGGCGAAGACTGGGGCCCAGGTTCCAACTGGGCATGCCTTTCTTGGAAGGACACCGTTGGTAACGTTCCAGGAAACCCTCCGACTTCTTCCGACCACCGCTGGAATCCAAACGCAACTAAGATTGTCTTACCGATTTCAGACGAAGGGCCGAAAGACGGAGACCCGTCACAACAAGCAGACGACACATCTTCGATTAACGAAGCTCACGACAATTGTTTGAACGCTGGAGTTGTTCCAGTAGGCCTATATGGGCAATCTTACGGAGGAGCAGTAAATATCGAATCTCACATGAGAGATCTAGTACAGTGCCCTAATGGCGTAGTATCCTCGTCAACTCGAAACTGTCCAGGCAACTCGGTCCGTTCAACCGACGCTGGCGGCCAAGCATACGAATTCCCTTCAGGAACCGGCGGTGCAAGCCAGATGCAACTTCTTGTTGAAGCAATGGTTTACATTTCAACCAACAACTCTCGTGAAATTTTCATGACTGTTCTTGACCCATATGGTAAGATGGATAACGACCCACAATGGATACCAGGAAACCCTGGGCACACAACTGTTAGCAACGGATACGCTGAAGACACAGGCCGTGGAAGCGAAGGCCACCTAGTCGTTGTTAACGACACACGTGTCACCATTGACGATGCGTTCTCCCTACACCCTTCAATTGGAGTAGACCTACAAGGAAATACACACATCGCATGGATGGATGGACGTGACTATGGATTCGAGAAGAATGTTCCATACGAAATCTACTACACCAAACTGCGACTCCAAGGAGCAGGAGAATGGGATGGAGTTCCAAACGGGCTTTCGACCTATGCAATCAAGAGAATCGAAGACACACCTATCTCGGAAGTAGAAGGAATCGGGCAGATGCCACAAGGTAGTAGCCAGAATTCCGCATACCCTGCTCTCCTCACCGATCCACAAAACAACATCCACGTTGCGTGGTTGGACTTTGGAAATGGTAGTGCAGGTGAAGAAATTCGCTATACTCGTTTGAATGCAACCAGTGAAACAGGACCCGGGGAAACCGCATTAGATGCTTGGAATTCTACTGCAGTTACATCTTGGTCATCGTTCAAACTCGGACCAAATCAAATGTCTAAACCGTCTTTAGGACAACCGCCTGCCTTTGCAAACGATCTTGGAAGCGGCGCACACATCGCTTGGTCTGACACAAACAAGTGTTCGGATGAAAGCAATGGTGGTCCTTGGACAATTTGTTATTCACATGTTTTAACAGGACAGGTTGACGTTGAATTCGATGATGGGGAGACTTACTACCACGTAATCGAACCTGGTGAGCAAACAATCTACAATCTCACAATCAACAATACAACACCAGGTCCAAAAGATTTGGTTGCAGATACTTACAATCTAAATCTAACAGGAATGCCTGAAAACTGGACTGCAAATCTGTATTTCTCTAACAACCACACTGCAATCTTCCCAGATACTCCAATCTTCTTGGAAGGCGGAGAAATGGCCCGTATGTACCTACGTGTACGTGCACCATCAATCTACCAGGCAGATGCAGATCAATTAGCTGAAATTATAGTTTCGGCAATTTCATTAAAGGACCCAGCAATACGTTCTGAAAGACTGACTCTGACACTTATGGATGTAGTTCACGGAATAGACTTGGATACAAGTCACCGAAT
>ERZ1046148.154-NODE-154-length-41349-cov-5.831864_pt1 | contig 41349 bp, 37 predicted proteins | sample MGYA00383090_ERZ1046148 | MGnify/ENA primary metagenome ERZ1046148 (study PRJEB29581, sample SAMEA5548360) | metagenome | biome: marine; feature: coastal; material: water | depth 25 m | study: Short-term variability in the microbial, nano- and picoplankton... | reverse complement strand
AGTTCAAATCTGGACGGGCCCACTTTAATTATCCTAGCTTTAGCAATATTTCTTCATCTAACTGGACAGAGAAAGTAAAACTCCATGTGACTCTAGATAGTCTAGGACGAAAGAAAAGGCCTCATCACATAGAGATTCAGGCGGATTAATTCCTTCAGGAATCAATTCAGGCCTCTCGATTGCCATCAAGGCACAAGCAGCGGTTACCAAGCCAGTAGTTCGAGCCATTGAACTGCCATCAGGGCCACCTTCATCACATAATATCCAACTTAATTCTTCATCAACTGAAGAAACTTTGACCAGTAACCAAGTGAACTCATCTCTTGATTTATCAAAACGCCAAGCATCCAAATCCATATTTTCACCTTCAGCCAACCATTTGTCTATATGGCCCGGCCATCTAACAGTATACTCAGCCATATTTTTCCCACCGAAATGCAATAGTGAACGCAGACCATCAGTCAAGAAGGCTTCCATTTTACCATAGCCTTCGACATCGATGAGATGTCGATCGCTAAGGGCTTCAACTTCGACTAACTCTTCATTGCGTATGATTCGTGCTGGTCGAGTATATTCTTCGATTACATCACTTGGCGAGAAAGGTGCCATGTAAGACCAACCATCATCAGGCTCGGTTGGATTACCACCAACTTTGATAATAACTTCTTCAATATCTCCCAGTTTCCTTTTAGCTTCGGCAACGAGCATATTTGAAAGTCCAGGGGCTACCCCGATGTCCCATAGGATTCGACCCCCGGTTCTCTCGCTGATGTCCGAGTATTGATCTGGATCTTCGGCACTAAATGCCAAGTCAATGATTATCGCACCTTTCTCAAGCAGTGGCGCTCTTACTGCATCACCAATTGAGCCGGGTAACAAGTTGAGAACAATTGATTTTTCCTTGACTGAAGATGCATAAGATAGTGCATCACTTTGGATATAATTGACATTTTTTGAGAATGGGAGTGGGGGGTTGATGTCGACAACAGACAAATCGTGACCTCTCTCCAAAAGCCTCTCTACTACGTAGTGTCCAATCAATCCACAGCCGAGAGCAGTTATTTCCATCATAATTTCTCCTAATTGGTTACTTTTTGTGCGACCCATTTTCTATCTATAAAATGTGCTATTACCCAGCAGATAAGTGTTAGAAGGAAAAATATTTCAAAACCTTCTCCCAATGTAAGAATGGAGAGGGCAATGCCTCCCCACCCAGCGGCATAGAACATAGCAGTAGGGATTCCTAGAAAAGATTGCAGATTCGCCATGTCATCTTGTAACCAAGAAAATGCGCGTTTGTGTAAACCAATAAGTAGCATAGGTGCAACTTTAACTAGGAAGAGCGGTATCGATAAACCACTTTTTTGCCCATCATAAATCGCCCTTACAGGTACTTGAGAAATTGCATATTTTTTCCTTGTCAGTTCCATCAGCCACCAATTTGGATAACCATAGCCTTTCCATGATCTTTCCCAGTCCCAATAACGTAGTATTCGAAAGCTTGTAGCGGTATATCCACATTGCGGGTCGCTTATTTTGCGACCACATGCTAGAGTGGTCAAAAAAGCAAGTAAGGCAGTACCTACCTTGCGTAAGAGCGGCATCTTTGCTAATCCTTCGGGATGTTTAGAGCGATCACCTTTCACATGATGAAAGTCACCAGAAATTATCGGTTTGATTACATCCTCGATATCGTTGACATCCATTTGTCCATCTCCTGCCATAACTACACTGATAAATGGGTCTTCAAGATGCTCTAGTAAATCTCGATGACCGGCGTCGATAGCGGCGCCAACCCCTTCTCCTTCTAATCGAATAACATTCGCCTTTTCAGCTGCTTTCCCAGTTCCATCAGTTGATCCATCATCGATAACAATGATTCTATCTACCCATTCAGGTAGTTCGGAAATGACATCCTTGATGTGTTCAATTTCATTTCGAGCCGGGATGACGACTCCGATATTCCAGTCTCCAAACACAGCCCCGATAGGTATTCTGTCCATGAACTTCTTGGGTAATGAAAATTTGCGAGGTCTATGGCTAGCCTTGGTATCGTGTTTGTCGGCACGAATCTTGAGCTCCGTATTATCTCTCTAATTGTCAGGGCTAGAGAGGTTGCTGATACGGTAACTTTGATTGATTTAGGTAGTGATGATGATACTATAGAATTAGCAACTGAAAGTGATTGCAAAGTTATTGAGTATGCAGGTGAGATCCATGCTATTGCAGTCGCTAAATTACTGAAGGACAGTGAAATCAAAGAACAAACCTTGGTTATTCGTATCAATTCTGAGTTTAGGTTGCGTGATTTACCGATGCTAGTCAATCGTTCAAGGGAGAAATGGGATGTCCATATGTCAATACCCGCCCATGATCACGATATTGATGATGCTGAAGCAGTTGTCATCTCCTCAGCATATCCTCTTCATATCTGCTTTTCAGAAAATGGAATAATGGCAATGTCAAAACTAGAATTAAGTTCGAGTGCTTTTGACCTTCCACAAGAACTTGATGTTAGAGTATTACTAACTAAATCTAGAGCGAAGGTTACCCAGAGAGAATCACTTACTAGTGCATCTAAAATGGGACAATTATTTTACTGGATGCTTGAATCAAAACATCCACTATTGACCTTTTTGCTACCTGGTTTCATATTATTCATGGTCGGCTATCAATTGTCTGGGAATGTCCTTGATACCTATCAAGAACTGAATCAGACTACCCTTAGTATTGGAATGGCAGTAATTGCGGTGACTCTTATCGGTTTATTTTCTATGATGGTGGGAATTATGCTCTACATAATGGGCAAACAAATCAAACAGGTAGAAGCACAATACGATGATTGGCCAGAGTGAAGGGGTATAGATTATGACACATTTGGTTTGTTTTGACATGGATAGAGTCTTGGTTGATCATCTTTCGACATGGCAATATGTTTATGATCAAATGGGCATCAACAATGATGAAGCATTTGACTTATACAATCAGGGGAAACTCGATGAATGGGATTGGCTGAAACTCGATATCGCACTAATCAAAAAAGCAGACCCCAGTCTCAATGATGAATCATTACGAGCACATACTATTGGTACCCCACTGATGAAAGGAATGAGAAATTGTATATCTTCATTAATCGAAAATGGCTGTGAAGTTGCAATTATCAGTGGCGGTATGCAAGAAACAGCAAGACAAATTGCCTCGATGTTTCCGAGCCAAAAGTCTTGGACAAGACGCTGGGGAGGAATAGATCGTCACCGAGGATGTGACAGTAAATTGCACGTTTTCACCAATGGTTGGCTTTCTGAAGATGGACAGATTGGAGATTATGGTCGTTATCAGGTTCAAATGAATGGTAAAGGTAGCCTAGTTAATATTCTACAGAGGAGACTAGGTATATCTGTCGCTAATACTGCTTCAATTGGCGACTCTGCCGGTGATATTGGTATGTTCGAGCAAAGCGATTTATCGATTTGTTTCAATCCCTGGGATGAAAAACCAGTAAATCATGCTGATATCACAATACGTGAAAAAGATTTAACATTGGTTTTGCAAAATCTCCTTGAATGGATCAAGGAGTGACACGGCGAGAGTCTCTAGGGAATGGTATGACTTCACGAATATGGTCTGCTCCACTTAGCCAGGAACACACTCTGTCAACACCTAATCCGAATCCACCATGTGGCACACCGCCATAAGTGCGTGTATCGATGTAAAATTGGTATGGGTCACGTGGAGTTCCTTCTTCGTCAATGCGCTGCAGTATCTCCTTTTCACTCCAAGTTCTCTCTCCTCCACCAATAATCTCTCCATATCCTTCAGGTGCTAATAAGTCGTGACATAGAACATATTTTTCATCATCAGGATCGACGCGATGGTAGAATGGTTTGGCCATTTTTGGATAATGAGTCAAGAAGTGTGGCACTTCAAAGTCAGCAGTGAGAATCTTTTCTTTGGAATAATCCAAGTCCTGCCCCCATTCAATGTCGACATTCATTGATTGAAGAGTTTCAACCGCTTCGTCATAACGAATTCTGGGATAGGGATTGTCGGCATAACGTGCAATTAAATCTAGATCTCTATCAATACTAAGCAACTCTTCTTCTCTTTCCTCTAGAAGTGTTTTGCAGATGTGACGTACAACACCTTCTCCATGTTTCATTACATCTTCATTACCACCCCATGCGATTTCCATTTCAGCATGCCAGAACTCGGTTAAATGCCGACGCGTACGACTCTTTTCTGCACGGAATGATGGCGCTATTGTGTAGAGCCTTTCCAATGCAGGCATAGCTGCCTCCGCATAAAGTTGCCATGATTGTGTTAGGTATACACTGCGACCAAAGTATGGCACTTCAAAGAGTGTCGAGCCTCCTTCTACTGCACCAGCCACAAAACACGGTGCTTGATATTCGACAAAGTCTAGGTCACGGAAGTATGAATGTATTGCACCGAAAACAGATGATCGAATCTGCAACATTGTGGTCATGCGTCCAGTTCTTAGGTACAGGTGACGATTGTCAAGTAGGAATTCAGTTTCACCACCATCAGCTGCACTCATTGCTGACTCGGTAATCGGAAACGGGCTATCTTCTCTTACAGCCCCAATAATTTCAACTGAAGATACGACCAATTCGTGCCCCCCTGGGGCTCGTTCATCAACATTAACAGTCCCTTTTACTATCAATGAAGCCTCAATCAAAGCACTGGCAGCTTGTTCAAAATTATCATCACCTAACTCTTCTCTTTTAGCTACACACTGAATCGTGCCAGTAGAATCTCTAAGGACGATAAAACGAATACGGTTGGAACCACGTGTTCGCTTGACCCAACCTTTCAATTCAACCTGGCAACCATCATGCATTCCTGATTGAACGTTTCCAATCCAGACATCCTTCGCCATGCCTCGACGTAAGGTGCCATGTCCTTCAATCTCACGGTCGCCATCCATGTCGGCGAAACCATGAAACCGAATGGAAGGTTTGTCGATGCATGGCTCGTCTTGTTGTCTATGCGATTGGAGGGAATGCACTTTCTTCACCAACAAGTTCTGATGAAACGGAATCAGCTCTTGTTCTTGCTAAGGTTCTCTCAGACGTCATCGATTTACTTGAAGGTGGCTGGAGAGTTATTTTGACTCATGGTAATGGCCCACAAGTTGGACGCTTACTTGCGCTTGACACAGAAAACGATCAGGGAATGGATTCATGGGTGGCAGCGACTCAAGGAATGATTGGTCATGAGTTGTCTATACACTTAGATTCAATTCTATATAAGAGGCAACGTCCCGAAAGGACTGCAGTAGTTTTGACACGAGTTGAGGTTGCTGCAGACGATCCCGCCTTTGAACTTCCAAGCAAACCAGTAGGACCTATTCTATCTGATGATGCAGTCTTTGCCAATGAATGGGATGTTGCTGAAACAATACATGGTCCGCGCCGAGTAGTATCTTCACCTAAGCCGATGAGTGTACTAGACCTAGATGTAATCTCTCAACTTGTGGATTTGAGAGCAGTTGTAATCTGCGGTGGAGGCGGTGGAATACCTGTTATTCGTCACTTGGATGAATGGGTAGGTATTCCTGCAGTCATTGATAAAGATCGTTTATCTGCGTTGCTGGCTCTAAAATTAGAAGCGGATGCGTTGATAATCTCAACAGCAGTAGACGCATTAAAGACTGATTTTGGTTCTGATAATGAGGTTTCACATCCATGTATGTCACTTGAAGTTGCTAAAGGATTCTTGGATGAAGGACAATTCCCATCTGGGTCGATGGGACCAAAGGTTTCTTCACTGATAGACGCAGTAGAAAAGTCCCCATCGATTAAAGCAATAATTTGCCAACCAGGTGATGCTATGGCTGCTCTGCGAGGCGATGCTGGTACAACAATTGGTGTCGTAAAAGAATAAGTGAAATAATCAAAATTCAATAGACTAAGCATCGTAAAAAATAGCGGGCCATACGGGGTTCGAACCCGCGGCCTACAGATTAAGAGTCTGTCGCTCTACCTGACTAAGCTAATGGCCCGTTTTCGCCGGAGTGCCGCTTGTATTTACGGTTGCCGCATTAACCAAGTCTTCCATTTGGTTTGACCAGAGTACGTATCCCGTTTTCGCTGGCTAGAATAACCGCGTCACACATATCGATGAATAATCCCACTTGAACTACGCCAGCTATCTGTAATAATTCTCTTTCACAGGAGATTGGGTCGGTGATTGTTGCTCCAGTGTGTGCATCAGCAATGTAGTTGCCGTTGTCAGTAGTAAGGGCTCCCTCACTTAACTTACGAAGAGTCACATTACACCCAAGCAATTGAGATATTCTTTCGATTGTAATCCCATGTGAAAAAGGTGTGATCTCGATAGGAAGTGGAAATAAACCAAGAGTATCAACTTCTTTTCTATCATCTGCTACTACGACCATTGCTGCTGATTGTTGAGCAACAATTTTTTCTCTTAATAGAGCGGCTCCTCCTCCTTTTATCAGTTGAAAATCGCGATCGAATTCATCGGTGCCATCAATTACAATGTCGAGATTTTTAACCTCATCGAGTTCGACTAGAGGTATTCCTACTTCTCTCGCCAAATCTGCAGTGGCTATACTAGTAGGAACTCCTACAATCCGCATACCTTCTTCATTGATTTTCCGACCCAATTCGATTACTGTATATTTCACGGTCGAACCGGTCCCTAAACCAACTTTCATGCCATCTTTGACAAAGTCACACGCACGTATTCCGGCTTGTTTCTTCAGTTGTTCAACATCAAGCATAGACCCTGCTGGCGAATAGAGTCCATATGACTTGTTGAAGTGAGTATTAACTACTTGACCGACCATGCCATAGGCATGGGGATGAGGAGAGCTGCCTACTTCTTGACCTCGCTAATGGTTTTGATGGTAGCCACTCCATTCGTTACGGCGACACCAGTTTCTGCTGGTTCTAGCGTAGAAGTAGTGGTTGGCAGTAGCCCTAATGGTATATCTGGCGACCTTTCCTTAGCAATTCCGGAAGGAAAGGTAGTGAAGGGTGTTGATCTATCAATTGCAGCAAATACATGGCCGGTAAGTAGTGCTTTTTCATGGGATGATTCAACGGATTATGACAGCCCATCAGTTTCATATTCTGGTGTTGAGGTTAACGGAAGCGAATTGACTTTACTCAATACAGACCCTACTATTGTCGCAAGTATTACTGGGACTCCCCAATGGCCTAATGGCCCCCAAGGAACAGTCGGCACTCAAACAGAGTCGCCTATCCTGTCAGTCAGTTTTACCGGAGGTGAGATTAGTATGATTTACAATTGTGCTTCATGGTGTGACGAAACTTCGGTCGACTACAAAGTTCCTGGTGGTTCTTGGACTACGTGGAAATCAGCTGGTTCGATGTCGAATAATCAGTATAGATCGTCAACAGAAAACCCTCCTTTGATTTTCACTACTGTTGGTACTTACCAATTCCAAGTCTTCGACACATATGGCGATGGCCCTAATGGCGGATCTCTCGAAATCGAGCAAATACTTCCGGCAGGAACTGGAACTTGGACTTCCCCTGCGTTTGGACCCGGTTCTGGCAACCAATTCCAAAGTAAAATAGATCGCTATGGAATGATGTCGATCGATGTCATGATTCCTACAGATTCAATGTTTTCGTGGGATATAACCGATACCGTAAGTGGAGACATAATTCCTGGTTTAAAAGGAAGAGATGACACAATATTAGATCTTGGATTGATAGATTGGCAACAATATCCATCGGTGAAATTAATGATTACACTTGAAGCAAGTGATAAAGGCGCACCTATGATCTATGGTATTCATCTACAAGGCGCTATCTTTCATGGATTCCACGAAGACCCTACCATAGATGGTTGGACACGTTCAGGTTCGATTTGGTCAGGTGGTAAAATAAGCGGTAATAATGGCCAGTCTCTGACTACTCCAATTTGGCACATTTCAACTCCTTTCTCCAGGATTTCTCCTGCTTTGGATTATACTGGGAGTGGTAAATTAGAGGTGTCTTTCGATGGTGGTAGTTGGATGGAAATCGTCGATGGTAAATCTCATTCATTACAGGACTCTGCAACAGAATTACAATTTAAGTGGACTGGTAGTTCCAATTGGGCTCTCGATAGTTTCAGTATTGAAATCGATACAGATTCTCCACCAATAAATCCACATATTGATATTGGAACCGATGGTGTTCAAGAATGGACATTATCGCATGAGGATATTGATTCATGGGGTTTTCAAAGTGGATTTAAGAATGGAGATGCAGCAGTTCTATTTGACTTACAAGGTTCAAATACACAACATGGTGATTTATTATTACCTCGTGATGGTATGAAGTATTTTTCTTTCGTAGTTGCTGCAGAGGACGGTGCTGTTAACGGTGTAACCGTGGATATTGTTCTTGAAGGTGTGAATGTGGTTAGTAAAAACATTGGCACAGTGTTTTCAGGGCAGACAATTACGTTAACGCCATCTGAGCTGTCAACGTTAAAATCAGCACTTTCCTCTGCTAACTCCGAACTTGAACTAGGAGGTTTTTCTTTTACCACAACCGAACTCAGAGTTGGATCATCAGGTGGATTATTGCAAGTTAGTGCAATCAACGCTCCCTGGGCAGCCTCTACCTCTTTCCAAGCTGATTATTCGCATCCATTAACTCGCTCGATTAACTCGGCGATATCTTCATCTCCGACAGTAAATGGAGAGAAAATAGTAACATTGCCTATCTCGATGGCTAAAGAAGGTTCTTTGACAGTTTCTCTTGATGGAATCTTATTTGCTTCTTCTCCGCAGGCTGGGGAATTATTGGTTTACAATGCTACAGATACACTTTCGGCTTCTGAAGAATTGATTGAGTTTGTCTCCACCTTCGATTTGGTGGAATTAGGTGTCAGCGATGTAATTTCTCATATGAGTGGAAATAAATGGGGAGTGCGTCTCGACCTCGATGGTAGTAATGTGCAACAATCTATCAGTTGTCAGATACAAGAGCCTATACAAATCCCTAGTTGCCAGATTGGAGAACTGCTCGATGTATCATCGATTGAAATCGAGAGTCAAGGCAACTTAGTGAGGTTCACTCATCGACTTAGAGTTGATGCTAGTTGGGCTGATGAGCATAGTTTACGAGCCGCTGTATCATTGGAGATGGTAGACTCTTCATCATTACCGGCCGAGTATCTTTTCGGTGCAGGTAGCGCCATGGGTCTAGAGCAGGATATCGAAGTCGTTGATTGGTGGATATTATCCGAAACCGGAATAAGGTCATCTTGGGATTCTCCATATGTTGAGCCTGGGATGGAGCCAACTTTACAAGTTCAATTACGCTTTGAAAATCTCTCCGATAGTAGTCCTAGAAGTTTTGACGTGATGGCCACAGTTAGTGATGATGGACAAGAAATAGCAGTCAATAGCACGGTTGTCGATGGTATTATTTCTTTACCGATTTCAGTATCTTCAATAGCGGGTCAGATGGAAATATCTGTTTCGGTTAGCGGTTTGAAAGGACAGGATATAATTTGGCTGGTTGATGATAATCTAATTTTCGAAACAGATGGATTAGCACCGGTTCTTATCTCGAGTTCTGTTTCAAAACTCGACCACCATTTGCCAGCAGGAGATATGGATATAAGTTTCACAGTTGCAGATAGGCCAAACTTGCCAAGGCATGCTAAGGCTATGATTCTAAGTTCTTGGACAGGACAAATTCAGACGCTGGATATGCAATTGCCTAGTGATTTATCTCAATTACAAGGTGATTATCACCTCAATGTTGATCTTACTGGTTCAGTCGAAGGAGATTTGATTCAAGGATGGATTGAGATCGCAGATACTGCAGGATTGGTGATGGAAGGAGGAGGTAGTGAATCTGACCCTATGTTCACCGTTAAATTAGCAGAAGATGGGGCGCCTAGGATTCTGCAGGAAGATATTTCATGGTTGGATGGAAATCATCTGTGGTTACATCCCTCGACAGAATATACACTAAGCATTCCTATCGTCGAATCCAATGGCCATGGTGATCTTGAGCGAGTAGTTGTCGAACTGGAAACAAGCGGTGGTGATTCATCTACATTAACCTGGGATTCAGACGCAGAAACCTGTGTTTCGAGTGACTTTTTGATTATCTTAAGCGAATGTGGCCCTCGCGCTGGCTTAGGCGATTTCGACACCAATGTGATTATCGACTTTACTATGGAATTGGATTGGGGGTTCAGTGGTGACCCTTCCGTTGTCCGAAGTATGATAGTTTCTGCTTGGGATGATTCTGGTCAATCATCTCGAGTAATACCTAAGCATATGGATTGGAGGTTCTCATCAGAGGTTTCAGTTGATTTGAATAGTGTCACATTGGGCAATTCCTCTTATTGGGTACGACCTTTGCAAGATAATACAGTCCATGGCAATCTGATTTGGCATCGTGACAAAGCGCCTGTGCTCGAAGATATCGAAATTGAGATTGAGATTGATAATACTCAATTCATTGGTAATTCGAGTGAAGGTGAAATATTGGTCGATTTCCAAACTCCGAGTGATTCAGGAGTTTATTCACTGACCATGAAAGCTAGTGACTTGCCAACAGGTGGTCTTGATCGCACTGATAATTCAATAGTTGCAGCATGGGTAATTGTCGATTCGAATCCACCTGAAGTCAATGGTTTAGTTTCACCACAAAGCGATGAAATAATTCCAGAATGGATGTGGAACAATCTATCGATTGAGATATCTGTTGCTGAAGAAGAAGGTCTTGATATGGATTCGATGGTGATGCACTGGGTTGTTGTTCCAGCTGGCATAAGTTTCCATTCACTAGCCGTAGCATCGGGCAACTCGTCACTTGAACTTCTAGCAGGAAACGCTCAAGGATCTACTATTCCACTTCATGCAACAATTAATCTCGAAGAGATTATACCTGTTGATTTACGAGTTAGTGCTTTGGATTTACGTGTGTGGGTTGAAGGAACTGATTTAGCAGGTCAGAACATGAGTCGCGTATTCAATAATGAGGACACTCCCCTAGGAGTGTTAAGGTTAGCAAATCGTGAGGTTGACATACGATTTTCAAAAGATGCCATTTCGTTCTCAACTGATAAACCTATGATTAATGTGCCAATTGAAATCAATATCATGGCTAACAATGAAGGTTTGGCAGATGGTAAAATCAGAGTAAGAGTTGAGTCAGTCCAAGCCGGAGGTAGTCGAGAAGCAATCAAAATTATCGATGTATACGTCGGAGCTGGAGGAAGTACCAACACATCAATACAGTGGACTCCAATGGAAAGTGGAACGGTTTGGTTTGAATTGAGTTTGCCGGATGGAACTTCGATAAGGACTGATAGTGTACAGATAAATGAAGGAGATGCATCAATAGTTGTGTCATCATTTGACTCGGCAAATAATATGGCACTTTCCGGTGTTGCAATCATTGCTATAATCTTGATATTATTGTTAGTTACTTTGTGGCGTAAGCCGATTGAACCTAGCGAAATCGAAGGTGGTATCGACGGCTATAATACGGAATACAATGCGGAAAATATTTCATAGAATCATCTGTTTTTTGTTTGATATACAGAGGAGTAGATTCTTATCTTGCAACCAGCGCGTTGGCTTGGGGGAGTAGGAGGACTGCTGACAGGGTTCGACCCTGAGGAAAGTCCCCTCTCCATAGTGCAGGCGTCTGACAGAAGGAAGAGATCAGTAATGGTCAGGTCGATGTAGAAGAAACGAACGATATCGGGTGTGTACAATGAATCGGAAACGACGAGATTGCCTGAATGTCGATGAGACGAACAGCCACGCCGGAGCAAGCTCAAACAGTCCCGCTGAAGCGGCACGCTAAGGGACAGGTAGAGTGCTAAGTTGAATGCAGTCACCGAAAGGTAACAGAAAGGGGCTTACTCCCTACTCCCCCCACTCTCATCCCTCTAATACGGCATCAATACTCTCGCTATTATCATTGAGTATTACTGGCCCTTCGCCAAAATCACTCCATGAATCTGACCTTTTTATTCGATGCCGTAATGTATGTTCACAAGATATTATTGAAGGCAATAGGAATGTACTGGTCAAGAATGCAAAGGTAATCAAAGCAATCATCATTATGAAGAAATTTTCCAATCCCGGGAAAGAGAGGAATAATCCAGCACATAGCCCAGATACTGTGGTGGCAGTGGTCTCAAAAATAGTCTGTCCAGTTCTTTCAACAGCCCTACTTAGTCCTACTGCAGTTTCTCCTTCTTCCTTGATTCTGTGCATGACGTGTATTGCATCATCAACTCCGATTCCAAACACTATTGTACCAATCATAGCAGTGAAAATATTGACGTTTACATCTCCGGATTTCATCAATAATGGTTGCCATAAAATAACAACTGAAACCGGAATCATTGTGTATATTCCTAATCTAAATGAACGGAACACTAGCATCAATACCAGAGTTAGAAGAATTAAAGTGAAAATTGTTGTTTGACTTTGAGACTCATGTATACCAGCATTGATGTCCAGACTAACTGGTAATCCGCCGGTTAACGGAGAGGTACTTATTCCAGGTTCGTCCATTTCCTCGTTTAGCATTAAATCGATATCATCTCGTAATTCTCCAGCATAATTGAGATTCATATAGGGTTGAGTTACATAGACCAACGCTTTGTTACCTGCCTCATTCATCAACATAGATTGTACTTCGGGGGAAAGTGTGTCGAAGGCAACATTCACCATGTCACGACGCATACCTTCTCTGCCATCAGGTCCGGTTGCATCCAATGCCATCCATGCTGCACAATTAATCGGGTCATTAGACTCCCAGCATTCCTCATGTAACAAATCCCAGAGGCTGCCCTCGTATAGTACAACTCCATCTGTTAATTGAATGGATATCGGGATTGCTTTCAAAAAAGTAACAACACTAGTGGTATTGGTTTGATCAACAGCATCTATTCTTTGTTCTAAAATATCCATGCTGTCAAGGACAGGTAAATCTCTAATTGCAAGTGTATCATTCTGCGGTCCTCTTTCTGAAGCATCAAAAATGAATAGGGATGTTTGTCCTCCGCCGAATTGTTCTGAATATTCTGCTAGAGTATCGAGTGAGTCAATATCATCTGGAGCCTCGCTAGAACCGGTAATAGGTTTGGACATCTCATCCATCATCATCAGGCCATATCCTGTAACTGCTGCAGTAAAGAGCAAAATAATTGCAAAATTCTTTACTGGTAATTGACTAACTTTACCCCACATTGCAGGGTTTGTACGCTTGTTGAATTTTAATAGCCATGCAAGAACTGGGACCATGATTATACTGAATACTAAAGTCGATACAATACCAACTACAAGTGTCAATCCGACTGAACGTATGGGTATTATGGGAACTATTGCTGGTGCAATTAATACTGCAAATCCGACTACGGTGGTCAGGGCTGAAAGAACTACTGCTACCCCAGTCGATTTCGTCATCTCCATTACACATTCACGATACATAACAGGGTCCCAGAGATCGGGTATTTCTTCAGCCGGCAATCCTTTGCGTCTTCGCCGCTCGTTTTCTTCAGTAGCATCATCGATACGTTTCCGTCTCACTTCCTCAATACGATTTATCATATGCAGGGCATAGTCAACCCCTAAACCAATTAAAATGGGGAATGTTGCTATAATCATCGGTGTCAATGTCATGTCTAGTAATACCGATGCACCAAATGTCACTGACAAAGCCATCATTATCGGTGTTCCTGAGATAATTACAACTTTCCAACTTCGGTGAAGCGCTGTGATGACTATTACTGTGATGACTAAAGAGATAGGTAACATATCAACTAAATCTAGATAAATAGCGTCAGATATATCCTCAAGAACCTTTGATAGGCCAGTTAGTGTCATATTGGTATTGGTATATGCGGATGGACGGTTTTTGATATCAATGACTTCCTCAATATGGGCGAAAAACTCGCTATAATCTTTCCATTGTTTTGTGACACTCATGTCATGTGTCATTCCAATGACTACAGCAGTAGTGTCCCAAACTCCATCACCATTTGTATCTCGTACCAAAGCATCCATCGAACCTCCTGAACGTTCGATAATCTCGTCGATTCGATCTTGGTCTGGTATCGAATATTCTCCGCCTCCCCCGCTAGCTTGGTCTACTGCATCGCAATCAACTAATCCCCCAACTCGTGTATTTACTCCGTTTTCACACATTGCGAGATTGAAACGACCATCACTCGAATTAACCTCTTTGATGATTTGTGCAATAGATATTATCCACAAAACACCATCTTGGCGCCCGTGATCATCTTTATTCCAATCTATACCGCGTTTGAGTTGAGAATCTCCAAGATTATCAGAATCTCCTTCAATCCAACTAATTTCACGCAATATGTCTACATTTGAGATATTAGTAGAATTATCCCCCGGGAAATCGACATTTTTAGATTGTATGTAAATCAATGAAATATCAGTTGACCACTCGCTTCTTACTTCTAATAATAAATCGGTTGACTCCGCACCTTCTGGTAAGAATATCTCTACATCATCGACGATTTGTTCTCTGAAATCACTACCGACATTGGCGAACCATGCTGCGATGATCAATGCTAAGATAACAACAGTTTTTGGTTGAGTCAGTAAACTCGAATAAACAGCATCTGTTTTTTGTTCAGCACTTTTTGCTAAGTCGCTTGAGATCTGGTCGTATCGTTGCGACCAGTCTCCCATATTAATCGGGAAATTGACATCGGCAATGAAGCCTGTGCTCTAAGCCTTCAGTTTAGACCGAATTCTCTAACCAGTAAGTGCCTAATGAAATTCCTTGCACTTTGCAATACCAATCCGGTAGCCATTAGCGCCAATCCGAGTATACCTATCCAGATAGAGGTTAGTCCAGGGCCAATTATCAGATCTACTTGTTCAGTAAAACCATTGACTAGTTGCATAGCCATAGCGGCACTAGTTGCGAATAAACCAAGTCCTGGCAGTCCAAGGACCAACAGTGGTTTCTTTTGCGAAAGTGTCATCAAAGCATAAGCAAGAATCGTGAATCCATGACTTATTGCGGTGAAGTTACTGCTTTTGGGGACATCATAACGTACTACAATTGGGATTTCTTTTATTCGAAGGTTTTTCTCGTGAGCATCTTCAAGCATTTCTAAGCTCAATTCCATACCCTCGGAGCCGAATCTCAGTTTTTCCATAGCAACTCTAGAAAAGGCTCTGAATCCTGATTGTGTGTCTGATATGCCCATGTCACTGGATAGGTTACTTGCTGCTGTAATCACTTTAATTCCTAATTTTCTATGAAGTGGCATCTCTGTCCGGGCACCATCGCCTGTGAAGCGACTTCCAATGACCAAATCTGCTTCGTCATCAAAAATCGGTGCAATCATGCTAGGTATGTCTTCAGAACGATGCTGACCATCACTATCCAATACAATGAGGATTTCAGCATTCATTTCTAATGCAGCTGTAAATAGTGATTTCAAAGCCCCACCGTACCCGCGGTTTACGCGGTGTCTTCGGACGATAGCCCCGCATGACTCAGCAATACGAGCACTAGAGTCCGATGAACCATCATCGACGCATATGACTTGATCTACATGACGAAGGACCTTTGTTACCACAGTTCCAATGGTCTCCTCTTCGTTGTACATAGGCATGCCAGCCACCACAAGAGGTGGTTTGACTACGTTTTGCATCATGCCTGCGGCAGCAACCGGTATATGTATGCTCTTCGGCTCCATTTCCACTGGAAATGATATTTGGTGATACTTCAATCTTCGGTGAGCGGGAAAACACTTGGTTGCGGGGGCCGCATAATGAGCGACCCCCGCTTTCCGATTGTAATCAGTCTTGTATTTGGCTGATTGTAGTCACCGCACGGTCACCAGCGAGAACCTTATTCAAGGCGGCCATACTGATTAGCAATTGTGCATATACTTGACCATCACTTGTGATGTAGGTCTGGCAATCTGCGAAAGAATCGGTATTCACCGATAATTTGAGCGCTCCTCCAGCATTTGATTTACGAGCATATCCTACCAATAGGCTGCTATTCTCGTTCTTTTCTTCATTCATTTCTTCTTGTTTCTTTTTTTGCATTTTTTCAACTCCTGATACATTTTAGTTAATTCGACGGTGTATCTATTCGTCAAATACCGTTATTCGCCAACGGTCTGATAAGTATTCTGTGGCCTCAATGAAAGTGAATTGAAATCTCTCTTGTAAAGAGAGTAGTAAGAACATTTGTTTCAGTAATGAATGTGATTTTTTATCGAGCCATTGCGCGCAATCCTCAAACCGAATAAGTCAGAGGCGGGCGCATGCGAGTGCTGGTTACAGGTGGTGCAGGTTTCATTGGTTCACATCTTATCGACCGATTGATTGAACGTGGTGACGAGGTTCATGTGGCTGATAACCTCTCCTCGGGAAGAATTGAGTTTATCGCAGATCACATTGAATCTGGAAAAGTAATTCATCATAATATCGATTTGTGCGACCTTTCGGCGACAATCGACTGTATGGATGGAATAGAATTTGTCTTTCACCTTGCGGCTAATGCGGACATAAGACTAGGTATCGAGATCACCGATACAGATCTAAAACATGGCACTATCGCTACATACAACGTTCTAGAAGCAATGCGGCTTTGTGATGTCAAACAAATTGCATTTTCCTCTTCTTCGGTAGTATATGGCGAAGGCGCTCCAATGCCAACTCCAGAAAATCATGGCCCGACTATCCCCATCTCCCTGTATGGTGCCGCAAAACTTGCAGCCGAGGGTTTGATTGGAAGTTGGGTGGGGACATTTGGTTTACAAGCCTGGGTTTTCCGTTTTGCGAATATCATAGGTGAACGTGGAACTCATGGGGTAATCTTTGATTTCATTCATAAATTAATAGCGGATCCAACAAGACTAGAAGTTCTGGGTAACGGTCTTCAAGAAAAATCATACATGGAAGTCAAGGAATGTGTTGATTCTATTCTTCACGTTATCGCTGCAACTGATGAGCCATTTAATCTCTGTAATCTAGGTAGTGATGATACTATCAGCGTCCGTCGTATTGCAGAAATTGTTGTCGAAGAGACCGGGTGTCATGATGCGAGTATCGAATATACTGGCGGCGACCGCGGTTGGGCAGGAGATATACCTAAGGCAATGTTAGCAATAGACCGTTTACGTGATTTGGGATGCGTACCAACTTACAACAGTGAGGATGCTGTGCGACATACAGTTCGAGCCTTAATCGAAGAGATTGGGATGGAGTGATATTAATGAAGAGAAGGTTGAGACATTCAGAATCAGGAGATGCTAGAGCGGACGCAACCATGTTAATCATGGTGCTTTTCTTTGGTAGTCTTGCATATGTGGCCATGACTACTAATCCGGTCTATGTTGGTGTGAGTGAGGGTCAACGTGCGCCTGATCTTTCAGGAAGTGCTTACGATGGTACCACTTGGGTAGATTATAGTCTAAATTCATCTTTTGACCCTGACTGGGTAGAAGGATCTAGTGATGGGAACTGGACTATTGTAGAGTTCATGGATATCAATTGTGGCTATTGTAAGAAAAGTGCAACTACAATCGGAGAGAATCTAGAATTGATAGATAACAGTCCTGCTACTGGAAGAGCAAATGTAAAATTCGTCGCAGTAGCTATTTCTTTACCTTTAGGTGGCGATGAATATACTAAAGAAAATGTCATAAATTTCAGGAATACATATGGTCATGATTTCCATTATCTAGATGGGATGGCAGATGATACACAGAAAGAAAAGTGGCAAATCAAAGCAACTCCTACTTATTTCATGGTTAAACCAAATGGTGTTATCGCTTGGGCTGGAGCAGAACATTCCGATGAGGATGTCTGGGATGCATATGGTCGCTTAGTGCCACTCATAGAAGGTGCTTGAAATGGATGCGGAGACCCAATTACTGTTTCATTGGATTCCAATAGTCATTGGGCTATTGATGTTCACGCCAGCCAGCTCTCAATTGGCGCCAATCTTTTCAAAGATTTGGCCAAGTGCAATGAGTCACCGTGGTAAGTTACTAATCGGTACTTTATTGGTTATGTTTGGCGGTTTTACCGTAAGTGTCCACACATTATGGATTCACAATAAGGCACTCGAGTTTGGTTCAGGTTCTTTCTGTGCTGGTGGAGGAGTTTGGGATTGCTCAAGCGTAATCGGAAACAATGAATGGAATGTTGATCCCGTTTTCGGATTACCTTGGGGCATTTTAGGTATGTTTGCATTTACTGCCTCACTATGGCTTATTTTGAGTGTGGCTAAAGATCCAAACGCAGTATGGGCCCGTAACCATCTTCGGATTGCTCGATTGATTGGTATTGGTGGAATTGTCATCATTCTATACTTGGTCTATGCTGAGTTTTCGATTGGAAAAATCTGCCAGTATTGTACAACTGCACACCTGGCTCACGTATTCGGTTTGGTAGGTTCTGTATTATTACTCAAAGCCTATGAGGAGAATAATTGGAATGATGATACTGATGGTTCTGAAGAGGAAGGACAGAGCATACGCACCAGAAAGAAACAAGGATACGTCGCACCGGTTCTAAGGTCATCTAGCTCTGAAGAGGAAGAATGAAATGGAATCTGAGAAGACAATTTGGGGTTTGATTACTGCAGTTTCTATTGTTGCCCTGATTGTCATTCTAGTTCAAGAGGGTTATTTCGAATCTGATGAGAAACCAGTATATTCTTCTGCTGACGAATTACATCCCTTGGCGAAAATATGTCTTAATCACTCTGGATTAGTTGTCCATATTCATCCGGTTTTGTCTATTGAGATCAATGGGACGAGTATTGGAATACCAACTTCAGTAGGAGTAGACACTGCAACCTGTTCGGATGAAGAAAATATGCATGTCACTCATACGCATGATTCAACTGGGAAAATACATGTCGAATTAAATGAGGAAGCAGACGTACCAATTGCTGTATTATTTGACGTCTGGGGGAAACATTTTGATTCTACAGGAATCCTCGATGAGAGGGTTACAGATGGTTATGTATTAACAATGACAGTAGATGGAGTTGTAAGTAATGATTTTGAAAATCACATCCTTGAGGATGGTCAAAACATCATCATATCTTTCGGTCCAGAGTCTTAAGGCGCATAGATGCCCTCAAACAGCACTGTATCTGTATCTGTGCTAATTGGTTCCATTTTTACAACCATAACCTCTACTTTTTCACTAGTCATGTAGGTTCGTTGTAATTCTAGCAACAATTCTTTGTGAGCACCTGCTGCATCATCTGCCCTAACTACAGTCAGGTGATGATTTGTTACACCTTTCAGCTCTACAATATATTCGACCATCCACCGCTTAGGGGCTTGCTGGTCACTTTGTTCATCCTCGTCTTGTTGTGGCCACATCAACACTAACTTGTCTTGGAACACTATGAATGATTCGGTTTCCTGCATACTTAAGATTGCGAATCAATAGTTAGTCGACATTAGTCGAAATGAAGACTAATTCGCTATTCTTCTTCATCGGTTGTTGCTTTTCTACTTTGATAGAGGATTAAAGTACCCAGCAATAATCCTCCAATCATTAGCCATTGTAAAATTGAATATTCATTTAGAACACTAATTGATTTCCTTGATATCTCGATCACGCCGCTAGGAGTGGTGTCTTCGCCTTGTTCCAATTGAATAATGGTTGGTTCAGCGACAACTACTAGGCTAAATGAATGAGGAGGGAGGAAGGTCACGGAAAGATCATCTCCAGCAGCCTCCACATTCATCATTCCTGAGGTGGTTTCAATAGTTCCATTTGCGATTATATTTACCATGTCGATTAAGACTCTGTCGCGCGTATTTGCTCCAGGATTTATCGCTTGTTCAGGAACTGTTTTTTCATGCTCTAGCAGCATTATTGTGATTTGCCCATTCTCTGGTAACTCTAAAGAAAAACGAATTGATTCGCCAACAGAGATTATTTCCATTGTATTATTTGGAGGTGCACTTCTCTTATTTTCTTGGCTTAGTATTGCTCTTTGTACATCTTGCCAAGCCTCATAACCTTCTGCGCTTTTAACTCCGTCAACTAAGAACGTAGGAGTAGATACTAACGAATCATCAGTTGCTTCTTGACGTTTCATACGCGACTCACTGGCCGGATTTCCAAAGGGGTCATCCCCATCATCAGGATGAAGTCCGATTATGGCGACGCGTGAGCCATGACCCTGTGCGACTTCCGCTAATTGTGGATCTATTTCAGCACACGAAGGGCACCAAACCGCAGTTCTTTCTTCCACCAATATACTTCGTTTGAATGAGAAATTAAACGCTTCTTCGAAATCTTCACTTAATTCGAAGGTTATGGCTGTTGTCGTCGTTGTAAATATGAGCAGTAACGCCAGTATGGAAGGCAAAAGGCGACGCATGTGTGATGGCAGTAGAGAAGGTCTATTCAATTCATTTCTTGCCTGAGTATTGATAGCGGTGATTCTTCACGGCCACTTTGAGGGAGCCTGATGCCGGACCGCTGGGTGCAAGATCGTCGTAATGATGCTTGGACTAAACAAGCAAAAGCCGGTGGCTATCGCGCACGTTCCGCATTTAAGCTCAAACAAATTCAAGAGCGCTTCGAACTATTACGTGAAGATGACAGTGTCCTTGATGTAGGATGTCATCCGGGAGGATGGGCTCAAGTCGCTGTCGAATTAGTAGGTCATAGAGGACTGGTTGTGGGTATAGATCTCATGCCTTGCCAAGAGGTAAAGGGTGCGACATTATTGGTTGGTGACATCACAGATAAGCGTACCCAAGAGGCAGTCTTAGAGCAGATCCCAGGTCGTCATCTCAATGCAGTTATTTCCGATATATCTCCCGATATTACCGGGAAGTGGGATATTGATCAAACGGTATCATTATCTTTGGTCGCTGAAGTTTTTGACTTCGGTCTACCCCTGCTGAAATCAGGCGGTAATATGGTTGCAAAATTATTCCAAGGAGTTGGTGTTGAAGAGTTCATAAAATGTGTAAAACCACATTTCACTAAAGTCAAGAGATTCGCACCAATGTCGAGTCGTAATTCCTCTTCGGAAGTATATCTGGTGTGCCGGAATCATGTACCTTGGAACGCACCTCCTACCGGAGTAAGGCAACGTTTCGAAGAGATGATGGATTCACGTTTGGGTGGTAGCGATGTCGTTGAATCTGAACCGATTACGACTAAATTCAAAGTCATCAAGCGTAAGGAATCTTGAGGTTTGAATAAAATAGTTAAGATTGAAATCTTACCTTATGCAAAGACAAGGCATAAGACGGGCAAAACGTGACGAGAGAACTCAAGCTATTCTTAATGAGGTTGCAGCAGAGATAGAAGATGCTGAAGGTCGTTCTAAAAGACAACGGGTTTGTGACCTAATGCCAAATGCACCGGTAAAAGATCTCGATTTAGTAGTTCTAAGGCGCTATCCGCGCCGTCTGATTAACACCGATTCCTATACTGGAATGGTTGCAGCCGCTTGTGGTCGCGATGAAACCGGTTTAGTAGGAATTGTGATTTGGGCCGATGATGTTGACAAAGTTCGTAGCGGTGACATGATTCGTATCGAATCTGGTTGGTGTCGTATCAGGGATGATGAACTAGTGGTTTCAGCGGGCAGAAATGGGAGACTGAGAGTCATTTCCAGATGATTATGTTCTGTATATGATTGCTTATTTATCAAGCAAACATAAAGAGGGGAAGGCCTTGGCCGAATTGAATCCGAGGTGATTAAACCTGTCAGAAAGAGCAACAACATGCACAGCATCTGGTGTCCCACTCGTAGAGAAGGGCTCAACCACATTCCCCTGCCCTGCCTGCGGCACCCCTATTGGTCGCAGTCCACTATGTCGAAATCAAGGCGTGACCTATATCTGTAGTGATTGCGGATTCCATGGACCCTGAGGTGATATGATGGGAATGGTCGCAATAACATACAAGGTTATGCCTGATTCTAATGTTGAGAACGTCTCAGCAGATGATATCGTAGAAAATATTCGAACACTTCACGTTGAACCATTTGATGTGCAGTTATGTGAAGCCAAACCCTTGGCCTTCGGTCTCAAGTTCATTCAAGTCCATGTTGTAATGGCAGACGGTGAAGGTCTTTCAGACCAATTCGAAGAACAAATGAAGGGTTTCACTGGTGTCGGTGAAATAGAAGTCCTTTCAATGGGATTACTTTGAATCTCATTTCATTATTTTCACATAATGAATAGTTTAACAACCCTCAAATTTGATTGAGTGGGCAGTGCATAAATTCTCGTAATAAGGTGGTGGCGTATGAGCCACTTGATAGTGTGAATCTGAAACGGATACACGCTCCTTCTGCATGCCACATCGCACCATTTTCAGGCCCGGATTGCCATTTTTCATCTAGTGAACTCAATTCAGCAATAGGTACGCTATCAACAACAAGATCATCAAATGTTGTAACCAGCGGTCTTCTTGTTCCCTTGGTTGAAAGTCTTCCTATTGCCTTGACTTGCCAATTTAAGCCTTCTAATCCCATTTCTTTGAGGACATCGTCTTCTATTTTTCCGACATCGGAAGTTGCATGGATGTAATCTCCTCCTGGTAATTGACCAGTAACTGCTAATCTCCCTAGGCGACAATTACGTGCTAAACGTGGTAGGATTCTATCATCTACTTCCACCATTGATGATACATCTAATTGTCCTTTTTCATCGACCCTTCCAACTATATCTCCCTTAATTGGAGTAGAAATTGATATGCCATTGTCAATTCTTGCTTGTAGGGTTTTATTGAATGCGACAGATTGCAAAGCGTGCACCGTCATCAGTTGCAAATTATTGGGTAGTCTTCGAAAAGCCCCAATCCAATCTTCAGGTTTTTCAATAAGATGACGCATTATGTCGCCCTCAAAACCAAGCCATGATGGAATATCCTCTAACAGTTTAGCGCTAATGCCTTCCTTCACGATGCGATTGCGGAATTCAGAAGACTCACTACGTTCTTCTTTACCAGTCATTGTAAGATACGCCATTACCGCTCCCTTCCAATCCTCTGCGATTACGTGGCGACCAACTATTGGTGTCACTGGACGGCCTCGGCCGAATCTTTGAGGCCCGATCCAATTTGGAAAAAGTCCATCTCCAAGCTTCTCCGACAATCCATTTTGAATTTCTTCGACTCTTGCTAATGCTTCCTCTGAAGAGATAGGGTCTCCATTGCTATCAGCACAACCTCTAACCACAATTGTAAATCGATTGCCACGGTGATTTCCAAAGCCTAATTTCTGGTGAGTGCGACCTATTATTTGAATATCGACATCAGGAATTTCAACTTTTGCAACCAGATGCTGCGGCGCGTCAATGATGAACAATTGTTTAGTTATCGCTCTTTTATCTTTAGTTCCTGCAAAGAAAATACGATTGCGAGATATCGAGAGGTTTTTTGCTAAGCGATTGATAAAGCGATTGGTTTCCCAATTGGTGAGGGTAATATTAGCGGCTGTGAAACGACCTTTTGAGTCAAGACTTATTTTGGTCGCAATTTCTTCGACACGGAAATCTTGAACTCTTGATTTAAGAATGCCACCAATCCCAGGTGATTCAGTAGCAAAACCAGTGAGCCCTATTGCTTCAGCAGTATCTGCCATATTTGTCACGGTAACCAGCCTCACAGGCTGATGGATGAGAGATCCTTGCCAACAGCAGAAATCAATTCCTTGAGAATTTTTTCTGGAGATGAACGTCCTGTTACTCTGATATAGAATTCAGGGTCATCCAAATCAGGGTGACCGGGAAAATAGTTTGCATATTCAACTCTACTGTCGCTATTTAGTTTCTCACGCAAGATTTGCAGGCTTGTGTGACTCTCACCGATAAAGCGAAGTCTTAGCTCTTTTCCGTCTCTTGCAAGTACTTTGACTGACATGGTAATCGAGCCGTCGTGCAGCCTTCTAGTTTTCAACCTTTGGCTATCATTGTCCTCGGTTAGAAGCACCTTCGAATCGTATTATGAAGTGCTCTTGTTGCCATGCCGCTTAACTACCTATTGTCATTGCCAGAAACATGGCAGAGCGTGCGAAGGAACTCCTCGTCCCGTTCGCGCCGACATTTCGCAAGGCTTCATGGGCGATTCTGGTCGTTTCTACACTGATTACAGCAGGCCTTGTTGTCAATCTCTCAATTCTAGACCCCCCCTCCTTCCACACCGACCTCGCAGATTTCGCACCTGATTCCGAATCAAAGGATGCGCATGAGAGAATATCTGCTCATTTTGAAGATGAAACTAGGCCAATGTTTGTTCATATTACCCGTGACGATGGCGGCAATATCCTCGATATGGATTCGATACACATGATGGCTGACCATCTCGATTTAATGCAGAATAAAAGCGTTGAATTGAAAGATGCAGTTGATACATGGACTACCACGCCAGGAGTTATGCAACTGGCACTTAATGAGGAAGCAAATTCAACTCCTCTCAAATCAGTTACTAGTTGGGAACAAATGCTTGATCTAACACTAGAGGATGACGTAACCTGCACATTATCGGCTGATGATCAATTGCTTAGTGCAGCAACATTTGCTGCCTCAGCCTTACTAAACAATGATTTATCGATAGATTCGACTTGTCTATATCTAGAAACAGGTAACGGTTCTGCTGCTCCATCTTCTAGTTCTACACTCTGGGTTTTACAAATAGATCCTTCATTGTCAGTCGATGAAAGAAAGATAATCCAAGACCAAATGCGTGATGAATTTACTAATCTCTCACTTGATTCAGAGTTGACGTATGGAGTTGCTAGTATCGACTTGCTAAGTCACGATATCGATGAAGGTACCTTTGACAACCTCGCCTTACTTATCGTACTAGCACTGGTATTGGTAATTGCGCTATTGGGTATATCGTTTCGTTCTGTAAAGAATGTGGTTTTCCCTATGGTGGGATTATCGTTCGCCTTAATTTGGACTTATGGTGCATTAAATATTTTCAATGCAAGATTTACAGCCTTGGAAGTTGCAGTTGCACCATTGGTTCTTGGTTTAGGAATCGATTATTCGATTCATCTTCAACGCCGATATGCGTTTATCCGCCAAAATATAGACGATGCTGCTGAAGCATGGATGAGGACCTGTGCCTTTCTTTCGACTCCACTATTACTAGCTGTGATTACCACAGTGGCTGCTTTCCTAGCCAATGCCCTCTCACCTTTGCCTCCTCTTGCGACTTTTGGTAAGGCTTTAGCTTTCGGAGTTGTAAGCGCATTTTTGACGTCTACAATCGTAGTTGGTGCATTCCATGTTATCCTGGACAAGATTTCACATGCTGGTGATTATCAAAGAGGACTGAAGATGCCACGTTTTAGTGCAACACTCTCGAAAATACATCGTGAACAGCAGGCAGCAATTCTCCTGGTAGCATTGCTTATTTCTGGCGTATCAATCCTCGGAGCCATGAATCTGGAGACCGAATTCGACATCTCAGATTTCCTTGGTGATGACATGGAGATTATGCATGTTCGTAGTGAATTAGAAACTTCATACGAAAGTGCAGGGTGGAAAATGGTTTACATTATGGTAGAGCCAGTAAACGGTGCCGATAGTATTCCTGGTGATATTGTATTACTCAATGAGTTGCGTGGTCTTCATAGTGATCTTGAATCAAATCGCCATATTGTTGGTAGTGATTCCAACAACCCATCTCCATCTTACGAAGGCCCATATGTAGTTGTACGAGACGCAATATTACGAGATTCTACTTTCGGAGAAACTCATAATTTGGAGGTATATTCCGGTGATGGTGAGGTTTATCCTGCGCCATCAAAAACGATAGATTTAGCCGCTCTTTTCATTGATTTGTCTACAAATGATTCTGTGGCAGATCCACTCACTGGCCTTACATGGGCTCAAAGAGTTGAACGGACAGTTGATTTACAGAGTGGCCAAATATCCCATCTCCGTAATGAGATAAGAGTTGATGCATCTACCTCTAGTGAGTCTAGTAAAGTAATCAGTGGAATAGAGTCGATGCTTGGCAGTGAGGATGATGTCGGGAAAACAAGGCAGATACTTGTGGGCCATGGTATAATTCACGTCACCGGTGATCTGGTGTCATTGCAGAATGTATTGGATGGTCTAAATGCAAGCCAATTGAGTTCCACAATTATCTCACTAGGTGTGTCTTTCTTAGTGCTACTAATCTTAACAAGAAGGTTTGTTCCGGCTTTAGTAGTCCTATTGCCTGTTGTATTCTCTACTCTTTGGGTGGTAGGTTCGATGATCATACTCGGAATATCTTGGAATGTACTAACAGTTATGGTAACCGCGCTATCTCTGGGAATTGGTATTGATTATGCCATACACATGTGGCGAAGATTCGAGTCTAATAAGGCTGAAACAGACGACCCACGGGTTGCATTAGAAAATGCCGTGGCAACTACAGGAGTCGCTTTAATCGTAAGTGCTGCTACTACTGCTCTAGGTTTCTTGGTTCTGATACTTTCACCTATGCCATTGGTGCAAGATTTTGGTTTGATTACCGGAATCACAGTAATATTTTCTTTAATTCTCAGTCTATTGGTGTTACCGGTGTTGTTAATGATGGCTGAGAAGGACCTCTCAAGCAGCTCTGATAGCTGAAAGTGACGCAATAATATCAACCATCTCAAGCCCTTGTTCGCGGGCTACTAAACATAATGCAAGCCATGAAGTGCAATATTTTAGGGCCAATGTTTTTCTCTTTGCTCGCCTTTCAATTTCATCTCTTTCGACGCCAGAAATTTTGGCAATATGCCTACACAAACGCCTTTCCAATTTAGCCCGAGGGTCATTGGATACATGAGCGGCAACCGGTGGCTTCTCGATAACTAATTCGCGTGGAATATTTTGTTGAATCTCTAGGTTTGGAGGAGATATATTTTCGAGTAACCTTGAAGGTCTCGGTTGCCATCCAAGTGGCGCAGTTATACCTTTTAATACACATTCAGTAGTTAATTGACCATCAGAATCACGTAACCAACCGTTACGACATAGAGATGATATTACATCATCAGCGGTATCATCTCCCATCCAATCCATGTCGAAAGTAAGAATCCGAATCATTTCTGCGGCACTGACCGCTGTTCTGCCACGGAAACAGATAGCGAGAACCCTCTCGATATCCTCTCGCGCAGCATCGCTCATAGCCCTCTAGGGGTGCTAGGGGTTATTCAACTCATTCATGCCACATACATTTCTTCCAAAGGGTTCATTGATTCGGGCGCTATCCGCGCCCCAGAATGGCAAGATATATCGCTCGAGATCCTCGCACCGGCCGTCCAATTCACACGGAGGCTCCACAGCGTAAGGTAAAGGGTGCTAAAATCGAAGAAGGCCCATTTATGGCTATTCCGCAAGAAAAAATAAAGCCCTTGGCTTGTGGTGAAATCAACACAATAGCGGTGAGATGGAGGGGCAAAGAACATCACATGGTTCGTTGTGATGGAATTCATGCTCTAATACGTCTACATGGTAAGGAAGCTTGGGAAGGACATGCTACTCTGATAGATGCGCTGATGGATGACGATCCTACTGTGCGTTGTGCAGGATTGGTCGCATTACCTCACATGGCAGAGCAACGTTCTGATGAGTTATTCGATCACTTGTCCGTTCTACTTGACGACCAAGCAAGCTCTGTTAGAAAAGCGGCTGGACGTTGTTTGGCTCTTACCGCTCCAGTTTTCCCCTCAGCTACAGAGAGTACTTTGGCGAATGAATTACGCCATCATCTGAAAGTAAGATCTGATGAGGCTTGGAGAGGATTATCTGGCTTGTGTGAGACTTGGCCGGAGGTTGCTGGAGATCACATCGATGAATTATTACTCGAGGATGATGTCGAATTGCGGAGAAAAGCTTCTGGCTTATTGCGTAAAATTGTACACAAGAAAGATGCGATGGTTTGGGATTTGGTTGGTTGGGCTTTAGCCGATGAAGACGCAGGTACTCGAAGAAACGCATCGCGCTGTTTACCTGGTTTAGCTAATCGTGCTCCTAAAGTGGCGATTATTTTGGCTGAGAAAGCGATATTTGATTCAGACTCCAAAGTGGTCGACCAAGCCATACGTTGCATAGAGGCTCTCGATACCGATCATGGACGTGCACGAGATCTAGTCATAAATGGCTGTAGTAATGCTAATGTCAACGTTAGATTGGCATGTATCAATATCTTACCACGCTTGATGAGTGATGATGTCCTACGTGATCAAGCCAGTGAATTATTACGCGATGAAAAGAACCCGAAGGTCATTAAGGAATTGAATGCACTGCTAGATGATGTGCAATGGAGTGGTACAGAGAGTCAAAAGAATGCCTTCTTATCACCCGCTCCAAGTGTGCCTCAAGTCGACCGCGAAATCGTGGAATCGCAAGGTGGTATAGTAGGTTTAGAGCCCTTGCCAAAGAAAGAAGACCTCCGTCATGATTAAAGACAGGTGGATGGTCGCAGCGATGCCCAAGAGGTGTATATCATGAACAATGATGAATTCAATGACAAACAGGAACAGTTCAGCAATCTGTGGGACGGTATCACTCCGAAAGGAGTAAATCGTACTAAGTCGCTTAAGTTCAGACAGTACATTCTTGAGCATGTCCGTCAGACGCGAAGACCCCTAACTCGTGAGAATGCTCGCAAGTACTGGATGGGTGAGTTAAAGGCAGAAATCCAAGACAGGGATAGTTTCTGAAGGTGTGCAGGGGGCTGTCATCGCTCGATGGCCCAAATTGGTTATAGAGCGATTGAGGCATTCGAATGTTCACACAAACTACCTTTTCAACTTGGGACTTATCTCCTAAAATATTATCCGGACTTACAGAAGCTGGCTTTGAATTTGCAACGCAAGTTCAACGTGATACAATTCCGATAGCTCTTTCCGGCCGCGATGTTATTGGTCAAGCACGAACAGGTAGCGGTAAAACAGCTGCATTCGGTCTTCCAGTTCTCAATGCTTGCACTCCCAATGGTGAATTGCAGGCTCTGATGTTGGCTCCAACTCGTGAATTGGCTGTTCAAGTAGCTAAGGAAATAGAAATGCTTCAGGGTGAATCTGGCTTTACAATTATGACAGTGTACGGGGGTACCGACCTCGAAAAGCAAGCTAAGAGTCTTGCAGGTGGAGTTGATATCATCGTAGGAACACCTGGACGTGTGATGGATATGACCAAGCGAGGTCACATAGATTTGGCTAAGCCAAATTGGCTGGTTCTTGATGAAGCAGACCGTATGCTTGACATGGGATTCTTCCCTGACATAATGTGGGTACTAGAAAAGATGGAGTCACGTTCTCAAACACTACTTTTCAGCGCAACATTTCCACAAGAGATTCTCGATGCATCATATGAATTCATGAATGATCCCGAGTTCGTTTTAACCCAAGCCGAGAGTTTGGATATTCCTGATATATCTCAGCATAGTATTCGTTGTGGTAGAGCCAATAAACTGTGGGTATGTGGCCGAATTCTTTCTCATATGAGTGATGATGATCAAACCATTATCTTCGCAAATACCAAACGCATGGTTGACCTTATGGTTGAGCGTTTGAAGAAACATCGTTTTGAAGCAGATGGGCTCCATGGTGATTTGAATCAGAATCAAAGAGAACGAATATTAGAAAAATTCCGTAGTGGCGAACTTTCGATAATTATTGCTACTGATGTAGCATCCCGTGGTATCGATGTTGACGGTGTTACTTGTGTCATTAATTACGATGTACCTGCTGATGTGGATTCATATGTTCATCGTATTGGTCGTACTGGACGTATTGGCCGTAAAGGTCAGGCTTGGACTTTAGTTAGTCGAGATGATATCCCCCAAATGAACAAGATTCAAGCAACTCACAGCCTAGATATAATCGCAGGAGATGCGCCTGAACTACCAGATGGGGTCAGCCGTGATCCGATAAAAAAGCAGCAAGATAACTCGGAGGTCTCTGATGTATTTGGCATGGTCCCTATTCAGATTAGTACCGATTCCCTTAGTAAATTGAAGATTAGTCAGTGGTTGATAAAGAATATTCGCTGTGACCCCTTAGCAATTGGGACAATAACATTCGACAATGGTTCTAGCACTGTCGAAGTTCACAATCGTTCGGTAGAACATGCCCTCAAGGCTTTCAATTCAAAAACGATTGATGGTCAACAACTAAACGCTGTTGTCCTTGAATGATTATTCCTCTTCTTCGGATTTTAGTTCTTCTGGCTTGGAGATTGTAATCCCCATTCCTGCCAAGGCAAGCATACCGATTGATGCCATAGACCAAGAACTAGATATTTGATTGTTCCAATCATTCTGTGCATCATTACACTGGGATGTAACTAGATCTTGGAATGAACAAATATCGACCATACGCTTAGCATCCATGGCATCTTGAGAGGTTGTAACATTAAGAATTGCAAGCACAATCAATCCAATTCCTATTACAGCGGTAGCAATATGGATTTTCTGCCAAGAACTTCTCCATGCGAATTTCCACTGATAGCGTTCACGGGCAGCAGCCTGCTTCATCGACTTAGAGGCTCCAATCCACTTGAACCAAATCAGCCACATCGACAGTAAAACAACAAGGAATACCCATTGATAGACCATAATATGGAATCTCCACATAGGACCTTCACAATTGATTAGCCCTGGATTTTCTACACAACCACTAATTGCAATGGGGTAAAATGCCAGTAAGCGCATAATATTGAGGATATAGACAATGACGCACATAACTGCACATGTCTTGATACGCATTCTTTGTGAAACTCCGTCAGTCATCATCACCAATGTTGAAATAAATATCATCTCATGGATTCCTGCACATTCATCACTGACATAAAGGCTAATTGCACCGACTCCAGCATACGGGTAAAAGTCTGGATGATAGAGAGTTACTTTGGTAAGCCAACCCCCTTCATAGCCAAGGCTGCTTGAACCAGTGCCATAGATTAATTCGGTTAGCATATGCCATGTCCAGGCTTCAGTTACTTGTATTGGAGCAAGTGTGTTGCTTGGCTGGGTCAAAAACCAGTAAAAAGCTTCGACACACAGAAGAGCGAATGGTATTTTGAGATAGGTTGTTGATAACTTACGAACCTCAGCCCAAGACATGTCATCCTTGGCTCTGGCCATACCCCCCTCCAGTCAGGACTTATTCATCAAACCTGTCGCTAACGTGCACTCTAAAGAGAGGGGCTTTCTCGGTTAGCCAATGCAGGCAACCCATCGCTTAGATGTATTGGGGCACTTTTGTCCAGTACCCGTTTCACAAGCAAGAAAAGCTTTGGGAGAATTACCTAAGGGTTCACTGCTTGAAGTTATAGCAGATGATCCAGAAACTATGCATGACCTACCCCTTATGGTTGCACGTCTTGGTCAAAAAATGCTAGAAATGAATGAATCTCTAGGAGAATTTCGTTTTATAATTGAGGTGATTTGATGGATATTAGTGAAGTACCTTCTCAAGCAAAATTGCCTACCACATTTGCAGATTTTAAAATAAGGGTATTTCATGAAAAAAGCACAGGTCTTGACCATGTGGCTTTGACCCTGGGTTCAATGTCTGGCCCAGACCCAGTTTTGACTAGAATGCATTCTGAATGTTTGACAGGTGATGTATTTGCAAGTTTGCGTTGTGATTGTGGTCCGCAATTACAAGCTTCACTATCAGCAATTGCCGAAAAGGGTTGGGGCGTGGTTCTCTATCTTCGCCAGGAGGGTAGGGGGATCGGCCTTCATGCAAAGATTCAGGCATATAATCTACAGGATAAAGGAGTCGATACTGTAGATGCAAACCTCATGCTCGGGCACCCGGATGATGCACGTGATTATCAAATCGCTAAGACAATGCTCGATGCTATTGGTGTCAAGGAGGTATGCCTCCTTTCAAATAATCCTGATAAAGTTGACCAATTAGCAAACTATGGTGTTGCTGTAGTTGATCGCTTGCCATTGATAGTAGGAGTTGGTGATGAAAACCGTGAATATCTCGCTACCAAAGTTGAGCGCATGGGCCATCTAATCGAAATGGATGATTCTGATTAGGACCATCCTTCCCAGTTAGCATCCATTGGTGGTAGGTTTGGAGCACCAGGTAAGCCTGCGGTGTTAGCATCTTGCGGGTAATGTGGAGTCGCCCCTCCTCCACGCCTTCCTTGTAAGAATACAATCAATACTAGAATAATGATAATGGAAATCAGCATTAATACCAGACCGGTGTCGAGAATTAAACTATCACCAATGGATTCAACATCATCATTGACAGTAGATTTGTTTCCGTTTCCACTAGTTACATTACTAGAATCAATTTCTAATTCTAGAGCTCTGATTTTTATTGAACCTAACTCACATGTCTCTAAGTCACCAGAAATTGCACATACTCGCCAGTCAATATCCCCTGACTCTTCGAAGGTTAGGTTGAGATATTCTCCCTCGAAATATGAACTTCCAACCGTCCAATTGATGATTTCTGCATTTTCAGATCTGGCACTAAATGCAACTATTCTATCAACTTCACCTGTTTGTGGTGATGACAAGATAATGATTTTAGGAATTGGTTGTTGGACTCCCTCGTCTATCAAATCATCACAATCATCATCGATTTGGTTCCAGATTTCAATTGAACTCGGATTGACATTTTCATCGTTATCATCGCAGTCAGAAAAGTTGTACCAGCCATCTTCATCTACATCATAATCCGCTTTCATTGGGTCACTAAGGTGAACCAAAACCTCTATGCCATCAGTTAAGCCATCGTCATCACTATCATTATGATACCAGTGTGTTTTGTAAATATGATATTCAGAATAATCCGAGAGTCCATCATTATCAGTGTCGAGTAAATCATAACCCTCATCAATTAAATCGTCACAGTCGTCATCAATAGCATTCAAAGTTTCAACCGTACCAGGATTTATTTCAGGGTTTGAATCATTACAATCGCGGAACCAATGGAAACTATCGGTGTCATTATCTGGGTCACTAACTAAGGGGTTACTAAAATAGATGTCAATTTCATCACGGTCTCGTAAACCATCACCATCGGTATCTGCCGAATAGTGATTGGTGCCGTATGTGTGAAACTCTTCCCAATCACTAAGGCCATCTTGGTCTGAATCCATTAATTCATAACCTTCATCGATTCCATTTATACAATTATCATCAAAGCCATTCAATGATTCACCAGCATCAGGATTTATCGAAGCATTGCTATCATTACAGTCTTCAAACCAATACCAACCGTCGCTATCACCGTCTTCATCGAACTGTAGAGGGTTAGTGAAGTGAATATAGATCTCATCCCAATCGAGTAACCCATCACCATCTGTATCATTTGACAATGGATTTGTTGTGTGATTATTTATTTCATCATAATCATCTAATCCATCCAGGTCACTATCATTACTCAAAGGGTCTGTGCTAAATGTAAGCACTTCCTCACCGTCGCTCAAACCATCATCATCAGTATCCCAATCATCAGGGTCAGTTCCATAAACTTCAGGTGTTTCTTCTAAATCTAATAATCCATCATCATCACGATCGGTAATCATTTGGCTACCGTGAATCATCAACTTCCAAGAGTTCCATGTCCCTTCATCGGTATCACCACGATCTCTTACTTTCAAAGTCCAATCTCCAAAACTATCCTCATCCCAATGGCGGACGGAACTGAATACCCAATTGTTGTAATCATCACCGCTATCGCTTCTTTTACTTGCCAAAACCGATTCAGTTCCCGACGGGGAAACCAATTCAATATCTAGGTCTCCACGATAATCATGATCCGCATCAAATAGAATTTCTACCGATTCGACTCTGATATTCTGGTCTACATTTATGGTATCAGTAGTAAATTGCGTATCATCATCAGGAACTGTGACATCTAGAATAACCTCTGTAGAACTCCAATTAACCTCTGGTCCAATGTTTTCCCAATTCTCAGCCAATGTCACCGCTAAACCAGCATCGACAACGCCAAAGCCATATTTGTGATTGATGTCATGTCCAGCAGCATTAACTTGCCAGTCGGAATCACTAGCATCATTTTTGCGTGCTGAATTCGCAAGTATATGTTGTACATCTCGCCAGGTAAGATCAGGATTTGCCTCTAATATCAAGGCAATGATACCGCTGACTAACGGGGTTGCTGAAGATGTTCCACCAAAATCATCGGTATATCCACCTCCGTTTTCAGTAGTTGTAATCCCGTTCTCACCACCATTTGAAGGTGCGGCTACCAAGATGTTTGCACCATCTTCTGAATACCAAGAACGGCTACCATAATCGGTAACTGCAGCAACACCAATAGTAAATCGTGAATTTGCATAACCATCATAATTAGAATTATCAGAATTAGCATGACCATTTCCACCAGCAAGCGTTACAGTCATTCCCTTTCCAGAACGGCCTAGGTATGCATTATCTTCCAGTACCGCCATTAGTAAAGGTCCTGGGCCATCTATGACACCTCCACTGTCCGAAGGTCCCCATGAATTAGAGGAGATGTCGACAAAGTCACGTGAATGTGAAAGAGCATTTGCTTCACGAGTATCAGTGAGACTACAATCGAGTAACAGTACTCCAATTAAATCAGCATCCATTGCAGCACCAGTCACTCCAGTGCCATCATTACCGATGGCAGCAGCTACTCCAGCAGAAGATGTACCATGGTGGTCATTACTCGATGGGTTTGGATTGTTATCATTTCCACAATAATCGTAATCTAATGTGGTGTCATAATTTGGAGATAAATCTGGGTGATCTGTGTCGACTCCGTCATCAACTATTGAAATCATAACTCCAGTACCTTTGTAATTATTCCAAGTATCTGTGATATTAACGTCTTCACCCGAGTTTCCTGATTGACCGGTATTACGAAGATGCCACTGGTCATTGAATTTTGGGTCGTTAGGTATTAGTCGTACATCTCTGTCGAGGCTACGTAATGGATAAAACGCTTCGACATATTCATTTTCACCTAGTGATTGTTTAGCAAGTAAATCATCGCTGAAACTTAGAATCCATGCTCCATCGAGATGTATTGAATGTTTGAAAGAATCAGCACCTAATATATTAGACACATATGGAGCCAAAATCGAATCTTCTTTGCATGCACCACTTATGACTGCTAACCAATCACCTTCCAATGATTCGGCATTGGCAATATCTGTCTTGATTTGAGCCTCTCTCTCAAAAGCTATCTGTACCATTTCGGAATATGACTCCAATCCACATTGGCCTTCACTTATCGGTATATCCTGAACTTTTTGTGAACTAGCGATCGGAACTAATGCTGCGAACAACAAAAGCATTACCAATGAGATAGCACTTAAGCGCATAACAGTATCACTTCTCCTTTCCTTCTTATGAGTGTCTAATTCCTGTTTGTTACGAAATTTGCAGAATCTATACTAAACGGGTTGTTATTTGACCCATAGATGAATGAAATGAGCGTAATTCTTCTGCGAAATCTCTCCCTGGTATTTCGGGTAAGTCGATTGAACGATTTGATTCTGCGATCTCATTTATTGTAGCTAGTACCATTGGTCCGCTCATCATCCACAGTTGCATGAATGATAGCAATTCAGGGGTATTTTCGATGGTCATAGTTTCGCTCATAACTGCGTGTCGGTAAGTTCGCTCTTAGTGATTTGGCTTTCACCACAAAGAAATAATCAACTTCGTAACTTCCAAAAATTGGAAAATCAGGCTTTAGGTAATGGAACTTCACCTTTTAATTCCTCTTTATCGAGCAAAAGTGTCAATTCGGTATCCAATTTCCAACGAATATCCTCACCAACGTGAGTAGAGAGCAATCCCGAGCGTTCAGCCTTTGATAGTGCATCTTGTTGAATTGCCTTCAATCTGGCTTCAAGTCTGCCTTCAAGCCTGGTTTGGAAGGATGAATCTGCTATGATTTTCTCGAGATTGGACTGTGCTTTTTCACGTCGTTGCTTGAATATTTCACGGGACTCAGCAAGTTTTTCTTCACCACTAACTCCTAACTCCTGCATTCTGTCCATCTCTTCAAGAACTGCGCGACATTGGATTAATTCAGCGATTTCATGTTCAAATTGATGAGATAAACCGTCATCGGAATCACCAATGCCTAATTTGTTCATCATCGGCTTGATAGTAAGGCCTTGTACTATTAGTGTCCATAATACCACTGCGAATGACATCACCAATATCTCGTCATAAACCGATGACAATAATGAGGCATCATCCACCAGACCTGCTTCTGGATGGGCAATCCATAAATCTAGTAAAATCAACATCAATGCTAGTGGTACGCTTCCTCTTAATCCTCCCCAGAATAGAACGTGACGCCAAGGCTTTGGAATATTACTATCTCCAGTATAATTGGTTACAAACCAACTTGCAGGATAGACGAGCAAACGTGCAATCAATGTCGAAACAATTGCTATGACTGATAATGTCAATGCGCTTCCATTCAGGCTTACGCGATTTATTATTTCAAAGCCAATTAGCAGGAATAGGATACTGTTGATCAAGAAAGCAATCATCTCCCAGAAATTATCGAGAGCAACTCTTGCTTGTGGTGTCATCTCTTGATGCTTGCCTGCATTACCCAATACCATTCCTGCCACGACAACAGCGATTACACCGCTACCATGGAACTGTTCGGCAACGAAAAAGGAACCAAAGGCTAGTGCAACTGATATCGTTACCTCAAGTAGATGATTCTCTGTCCAACGTAATGCCAAATTAGAGCCATAGGCTAGTGCTCCACCAACCATTGCTCCAATTATGACCATCTGCAAAAACATAGCCATACCTGTGATCAATACGGATCCGATGGTAGAACTCTCTCCTGTCAAAGAAGCGATTACTAAGGCTAGCATTACTTGGAACATTACCACACCGGTGCCATCATTGAACAACGATTCGCTTTCTACCATTGCTGAAAGGCGATGAGGTGCTCCACATTCCTTGAACAAAGCCAGTACGCTCACAGGGTCAGTCGGTGCTAATATTGCGCCAAGCAATAATGCAAAGAGCATCATATCAGGATTTGCATCCCAGACCAGATACCATACTAGAACCCCGATTACCATCATATTGATGATGACACCCGGGATTGCAAGGATGGTAGTTATACGCCAAATTCGCTTGAATGAACCCCAATCCAATTTTGAAGCACCATCAAATAATAGCGGTGGTAATATCAGGAAAAGAATCACTTCTGCAGAAAGAATACCTTCCAAACTCAAATCATATTCACCCTTATATTTAGAAAATAAACCAAGAACCAAACCTGCTATAACCAAAGAAATGGTATATGGCATCTTCATTTTTCGTATCAATAATGCAACGATAATGGCAACTACCAATGCAGCAAGAATTGGCCCTAGGTATACCGGAGGTGTAGCACTCATGGTGCCCACTAATCAATAAACGAAATTAACTTTCTCACTCAATTAATGGTAAATATTCAAATTATTACATATTATTCGAGTTATTTATGGTAGTGATTTATACGAGGGTGGTGCTTCTATCTTTTTACAAATAGTGAGCGAAATAAACGTTACACTGCTCCGCAGGTGAGTGCAAATGCTCGCACCGGGATTTGAACCCGGGTCGAAGCCTCGAGAGGGCTTCATGATGGGCCACTACACTATGCGAGCGACGAGAGTGCCACCAACAACCGGTATTTAGGCTGAACGGGGTGAAGTGATGATGTTTCACTTTCAGGACAAAGTGAAACTGAAAATCGAGGGACTGCTAGATAATTCACTTTCACTTTTGCATGCACCCCCCATTCGTCGTTTGATATAGGGGGGGGTGAAATTAGAGATTATGAACCCGAATACAAGTTTCGCTGATCTTTACCCCACTGAACACAAACAAGAGACCCCCGTCTGGGCGCAACGCATTGTAACAAATGTGGCTGCGGCCAGCGGGCGGCTCCCTTCAAAGCCGCAATGGAAGCCATCTACATTTGAGGAAATCAATACCTGGAGGCATCTTGTGCGCCGCGTCCAATTAGGCGGTGAGGCTTGATGGGTCGTTGTGACCGCTTGCGAACTGAGATTGCAGTTTATCTCGGTGATGTTGGCGATGCTAACACTTTGGAGATTCTAGATCATCTCAATTCTCGCTTCTGTTGGGGGGCAACAATGAATCAAATTGGAAACGTATTAGCGCGTGATCGTCGTTTTTCAAAGGCAGGATATATCGAAGGGCAGGCTGATAGCGGATTTAGACAACGCTTGTGCGTATGGTCCCTGGTAGCGAACTGACCATGAACTAAGTCCTTCTGGACTAATCGATGCAGTGGCGAGATATCCTAGAGATTTCGCGTTTTCCGAATTTAATTCTAGCAGCTTTGACTGTACCTTTAGGTGCACACATCGCAATCGATGGTCTTTGGAGTTATGACCTCGGTATTGATGTAGCATTGGCAATGCTTTCAGTGATGTCATTTATGGGTGCAGGGAATATTCTAAATGACATCTCCGATAGTTCTATAGACAAAGATGCTCATCCTGATAGAGTTATTCCTTCTGAGCGTATTACGGTAAAAGAGGCTAAACTTCTGTCACGAGTTTTTGCACTCCTATCGATGATTTTCCTGATTGGCATTTATGTTCGTAATTCATATTGGCCACTAGCTGCGATATGGTTAGTCGCAGCATTGCTAATGATTACCTATGATCATGGACCGCAAACCAAAAAGAATGGCCTAATCGGAAATATTTCAATATCAATGATGGTAGGTGCGGTAATTCTCTTTGGTGCTGCATCCGTTAGGAGTATGGATTCACAATTGATTTGGTATGCAGCAGGAGTTGCTACTTTAGCAAATTTAGCACGAGAGATAATCAAAGATTGTGAAGACATGGAGTCCGATGCTGATCGAAATACTCTGCCGATGCGTATAGGTTTAGCTAAGAGTCGTAACATTTCATACGTCATTGTATGCTCCTCACTGGTATTGTTGTATTTACCCCATTGGCTAGGCCCGTTACAATTCTGGCAATTACTATTACAAACGCCGGCAATAATGATGCTAATTACACTTGGTAACCCTTTGTTGAATGGAGAATATTACAGTGCACAGCAACGTATTAGAATGGCGATGTTATTGGGTTTGATGTCATTTGCAGTAGCAGTATCAATTTAATCCCAAATACCTATGCCCATCATTTCACCCATGGTTTCCCATGTGTGTTTATCTACTAAGTAAGTGAGTAATGACATCTGTGACCACATTCGATTCTCAGCCTGATCAAAGACTATCGAATTATCATGGTCCATCACCTCATCGGTGACCTCATCTCCTCGATGTGCAGGAAGACAATGCATAAATTTACAGTTATCGTCGGCTTTGGAGAATAGTTCCATATTAACTTGAAATCCATCGAAATCAGCGATTTTGTCTTTCATGTGCTCTTCACCCATGGAAATAAAAACATCGGTATAAATTATATTGGCATCTTCGACAGCAGAAACTGGATCATTTGTCTCTAAAATTTGACAACCATTACTTTCTGCAAGTGCCATTGCTCTGGAAACAACCTCTTCATCTGGTTCGTATCCTTTGGGAATCGCATAGTGGCAATCAATACCTAGCATAGCACATGCAAGCATTAAGTCATGTAATACATTATTTCCATCGCCTACCCATGCAACTTTCACATCATCGGTTTTTTCAAAGTTCTCCAATATGGTCATTAAATCGGCAGCAGCCTGACATGGATGGTGCTTATCTGAGAGTGCATTAATTACTGGAACTGTAGAGTTATCTGCTAATTCTTTAACGTCAGAATGAGCAAAGCACCGGTATGTAATTGCGCCCAAATAACGTGATAGAACCTTTGCAGTATCACTTATTGATTCTGATTTACCTAATTGTATGTCGCCTTTTAGTAGAGTCAAAGGGCTTCCACCTAGACGCGAGATTCCTACTTCGAATGAGATTCTTGTTCTAGTACTCGGTTTTTCATAAATACAACCAACGGTTAATGCATCCAATGGTAAGAAACCATGCGCTATGTCATCACCACTTTTCCACGCACGTTTGAATTCAATCGCCCAATCAAGAATTGCCTTGAAGTCTGTACCAAGATCATCAATAGCCAACAAGTTGTCTGCCATGCCCCCTGCTTGTGAACACGGTTCAAAGCAGTTACCAGTATTATTGGTCGATTTCATCGCCGATATCGGAAGCGAAACCATCACGGGCATCAGCCATTCCTCCGAATAGTGCTTGGGCGAAGGTAAGAATGTCGGCTAGTCCTTCTTCCATTTCACTTGATATCGGTACAAGTCCTGGTGCTGCAGAGAAATCCTGTAGCATCCGTAATTGGTTAATCGCAAACTCTGTACGTTGTCCACCTGCTTCATCATACAGTGCCATTTCTAGAATCTCTAAGCGTTCTGACCATTCGATAATTTGTTCAAGCTCTTCTTCGGATAATAAATCAGCCTTCGAAAGAACATTCTTGGTTGGGAGTCCAAGTCTGAATTCGACAATACTGGAAAGTAACATCTGGCTTACAAATCCACTTGCACTGCGAGAGAGCATAGGATCAAAGAGATAGATTATTGCTGCTTGCTCTTTACCCAATACCTCAATAAGATGGCTACTTGCCTCTCTGAATGCGAATAGTTCGACTTGTCCAGGGGTATCTACAACGATTAAATCTCCGGAAAGGGAACCAAGTTGTTCAGCTACATCTTCAGCCTGTGCTGCTACTAAATCTGCAGCAAGAATTTGTGCACCATTAGGTCCCAAGTCATATTCGTCCATTACTTCGCTCAATGATATGAGGTCTCTGACATCGAATTCCGCGTCATAATGTACCCTTTCTGCTCCCGGGTCTAAGTTTACGGCTAGTACTTCAGTTTCAAGGAATCTACTCCAGCGTTGTAGTGAGGTAACTAAGGATGATTTACCTGCACCTGCGGTGCCGACGATGAATAATACTGGTGGGCTTGACGAGTCTATTCCTGCCATGTTCATCGCCGCTGGTAATCTGTTGAATAATCTGCCGATTACCAATCAACCAATGCTCGGCCATTGATTATCTTCGGGTAATGGTTATACGCTTGTCCAAGATGGACGGATACCGCCATGTGCGGTGTCAGAGGTATAGATATGAGTGATGAAGAGATGAAAGTTCCGCCACCCCCACCAGGAATGCCACCAGCACCTCCAGGAATGCCACCAGCGCCACCGGGAATGCCACCAGCACCACCAGGTATGCCACCAGCACCACCAGGTATGCCACCAGCACCTCCAGGTATGCCACCAGCACCTCCAGGTATGCCACCAGCACCACCAGGAATGCCACCAGCACCACCAGGAATGCCACCAGCAC
>ERZ1046148.142-NODE-142-length-43340-cov-16.333048_pt1 | contig 43340 bp, 55 predicted proteins | sample MGYA00383090_ERZ1046148 | MGnify/ENA primary metagenome ERZ1046148 (study PRJEB29581, sample SAMEA5548360) | metagenome | biome: marine; feature: coastal; material: water | depth 25 m | study: Short-term variability in the microbial, nano- and picoplankton... | reverse complement strand
TTTGCATTGTTCTATCTCCCTTGGTTTAACGTATGGGCCTAGTGTACCTAAGCCCATAGAGTAAAACAAGTATTATTCAGCGAATGATTTAGTAAATTTGCGAACTGTTTTACGGTTTCTAAGTTGCTCTAAGTAGAGCGTCCGCTTGCCCAGATGTAGAGCTACCATCTTAGATAGGTGTTCAATTTTCCAGCCCCTAGTTTTAACTAGTCGCTTTCGGTATATACCCGTGACTTGACCTACAAAAGGCAGAGATAAGGCGAAACGCATACCGGCGGAACCGTCATTCAATGGTTTAGTAGTTAGTGCTTTCATTTTATAGCCCCCATTGGCTTTATTGGTTTACTTGATAGCCCTAATTATATATGGGCTATCTGATAAACCAACAACTTTGTTTAGTCACTAATTGCTATCTCTTGGCCCTTGCTCTTGATGTAGTATGAGCCTAAATTACCAAAATTGCGACAATACACCCTTTTCCATCTATTATTATGTTTGACTTTGTAGGGTGTAGGTATTTGGTGGCCATAGACACCCGTTGAGTTGCTTAAAGGCTCAAACACGGTTTTGAGTTTTGTCCAAACATGGCCCTTGTTGTCGCCTTTTCTCACTACTATATATAATGCTTTCATTTTATCCACCTTTCATATTACTAGTTAAATTACGGTAGCACTCGCATACCTTAATGTAAGTGATAACTAACATGCGCTACAGCACTAGACCAACATTGGCGGCAATCACCACAAGAACCAGCATTATGTTGAGCTGGGCAATCAAAGCCTCGTGATGGTACAGAAGTGCTATGGACACCGCTAGTGTTGCCTTTGTATTTGTTGCTGGCTTGGTCCACCATATCGTCACTAACCCGAACCACCACATTAGGCACTTGTGCCAAGTTTGCAGCATTGCGCGCCTCACGTGTTGGAATCCAGTGTTTGACTTGTGGTGTAGCTAGGCAAGCCATGACCATCAACGTGGCATACTCTTTGCTGAAAATGTCACCGGCAGAATGCCACCGGAAAAACGATTCCTTAGCCATAGCAATCATAAATGCTTTGAGCCAAAGAATTCGAAGCGGTTGTGATTCAAGGGCTAGCTTGATAATGGCAAATCGTCGTGCTTTAGCATTCTTTGCCGGTGCCATTGCATCATGGCCCTTTTGTGCATAGCACTTGTCACATACTGAGCCAACCACAAGCGCAAGCTTTGCGCCCCTTGGGCACGATTCAAGGGCTGGTATGGCAAGCGTATAGGCCGGCATTTTGCTGTTTTTAGATAGACCTAAGAAAGCACGAGCATTCGGCGCTGTATGTTTGCCAGCGATAAACGCCAAAGCTTGTTGGCCTAACTTGCCTGATTGCGAAAAAATGGCAATGGCTTGCTCTATGCCGCTATCCAGTTGAAGTGTGTTTATCATGTTCATAGTCCTACCCCTTATGCTGTTTTGGCGCGTTCATGGAAGTCGGCAATGGCCTTGTCTTCGTTATCGCTATGGTAATGGCCCCAATAAAACGCTGGCTCTTCCACGTGGTACAACCATGTCACGTACTCCCCACGCCACTTGGCATATATCACGGCTGTTGTTTCGCGGTTACTAGTGAAAGCAAACTTGATTAGTCGGGCACCTTTGCTATCTAGTAGGGCTTCCAGCTCGGCCCAAATGGTTGATACTGGTTTGAATGTTGTGCTAGTCATTGTGTGTTACCTCTATATGGTTGTTTTACGGGACCAGTTGTCGCTGGTCATGTATTCCATAATATAGATTGGATTCGCTTTGTCAATAGTTGCCGTGTCGTATTTATCAAAAGAATAGCATTTGGTTGTCTTTTGGTTTAGCTATATAAGTAGGAAGAGAAAAACAAAAACAACATATCCCTAATGTACGCATTCACAAAACCAATGCCCGTCCAGGCTTGCATTCATCAGGCTTATGCCAGAGACAACCAGGGATTGACCATAGATACTACAGTTATAGGCGCCTTACCTGTTAGTCGCTGGCTATTGGCGCGGCCTTTAGGACAACCAAGGAAGGACCCTAGGAAAGGCCGCGTGGTTTCCTATCTGATGGGCTGGATGAATCGGAAAGCTCACCACGGCCCCCCATGCAGGAAATAGGGTCGCGTAATTGGAGCCGGTGAGGGGGGAAGCCGTCCTTTGTTCGATAGATATAGGGCCTCAGATTTTTGTACCAAATTATTCTGGACCCATAGTTACCCCATAGTTACCCCATAGACAACCCATAGACACCCCATAGATAACCACACACCTACACCATAGATATCCATAGGCTATCTAGCAGACCTACACTATAGATATCTATATGCTGCTTCTTTGGCTGATGATGTTGTACATAACCTTATAGAGATATGTATAGGTTACATCCTTCATCATCATCACCAGAGAAACAAGATACAGGTATCAGTTAGTCTGCCTATATGCATAGGTTACCTAACTTAATCTATAGGTATATGGAACGGGGGGCATAGGGGGGAGGGGGGTCTTCCCAGTTCTCCCCTATGATGCAACCTAATTATTCAGAACCAGCTCACACTCTGTTTTTGTCCTCTACCAACAGCGTTGGACATGAACTTCTCAAGCTCCATATCCAGGGCTTCAGCCTTTAACTGCTTGGACAGGACTTCAGCATCTGCATCCATCTGTTCAGTCCAGTAGTTCACTGCCATAGCCAAGGCTTCTAGCCTATCGTCATGGACAATTGCGCCTCTATCTCTAGTCAACCTAGTCATCTGATAGAACAAACTGTAGGAAGGTTCAGGGGCGCTCTCATAGTCTTCTTTGATTAGCTTCTCGTCCACCACTAGACGGTGCTGCATCATCACAGGTTCAAGGGTATCAATGATACGCACTTCTTTCTGTGTGTTGTGCCTCACCTCTTCCATCGTTACAGGGTGTGTCTTCACCATGAACGGTGTCAGTAGCTTAGAGAACATGCCATCACCAAAGTTACTCTCAATGACCACTGCACTGACCTTCTCGGTCTTTGCTAGGCTAGCTAACTGCTGCAATGTCTTATCATCATAGCCTCCCTTGAAGCCACCACACTGGGTAACGTAGAGATAGCCATTCAACATCTTCACCACAGCATAAGCTGTCTCATCCTTACCCCTACCAGAGGGGTCTATAGCCAGCACAGAGCCTGTAAAAGGATACATCTCATCGCTATACCACATAGGACGGTAGAACTTATCACCCGTGAAGCCTACAACAGGGACATCTTCTATAATCTGAGCAGGACCAGAGGCCCACGCAAGGTCAGCCCACCCTTTCTGGGGGTTCAAAGCCGTGACACACAGGTCAGCCAGCTTCAATGGGTACTTATCTGCATCAGATAGGGTAGTGTCCAGCATGAATTGCAGGGCAAATCCAGCCTTACCATAGGATGCCTCACGTTCCATCAGGTCTTCTTTGGTGAATCGCTGGGGTTCTGTGGGCATACCGTCATTACCGCCCCTACGTTGCTCTATGAAAGGAGCTAAACGCCCCTGATACAAGAGTGCTTGCTTGTCTGAAGGGTAACGGGCAGGCCATATACGAATCTCATAGCCACGTTCAGGTAGTAAGTTGTATATGGACATCTCAGTCTGCGGAGTACCTAGGTATATTACCCGTCCTCCAGGTTTAAGCACCGCATCAAACTCTTTGATGGACTCAGAGAGCTTATCGCGCATTGTCTGGGTGGCAGAGTTGTTCACCACCTCCACATCATCAGCGATGATAGTGTTAGCACGGGAGCCTGTAAGCTGCCCAGAGATGCCTACGGACTTAACCGAAGGTGAATGGTCAGGTTTCGCTGGCCCTACGTCAAAGGCAATCACAGAGTCTCTCTGGCCTTGCTTGGTGCGTAGGTGAGCGAGTATATCTATCTCATTGATTAGGCGTTTGGTAAATGTAGAGAACGCATCAGCACGTTCTTTGGAAGCTGAGACCACCAGTATCTTGTGCTGGGGGTCACAGTAGAGAAGCCAGACCACATACGCAGAGGTAATCCAAGACTTACCAATTCCTCGGAAAGCTTCAATCACGTTACGTCTGGGGCCATGCTGTAGATAGGAACCCATGTCATATTGAATGGGTGTAGGGTCTGGAAGGTTTAATGTCTTCCACACTATCCAGAGGAACTTGCGGAAGTCTTGCTTGATTGGGTCAGGTTGGGCCATAGGCTACCTTTATTGGAGTGGGAGGTCTTCCACATCGAAGTCGGGAAGGGAGTGGACTAGATTGTCCAGAGGGCTACCAGAGGTAGGGACACCATCAATGCCATTATCTTTGAGGAATTGACGCGCTACGTTTAAGTCAGCCGATTTAGCATCAACACCTTGGACACGTTCCAATAGTTGCTGCGCCAAACATTCATGCAGTTCAGCCATGATTGTGTCTAGCTTACTCATTTGGTTACTCCTTTAATTTTCTCTACTGTGCGTAAACCACCGAGGCCTAGCAGTGAGATAGTGAGTGTCATTAGCTCCGCAGCTTGAATCGCTGGGAGGTCTACGGGGGTTATGAGGAAGGAGTTCAGCAGCCCTGCGAAAGGCAGGATAAGGAACTGGTACGCAAGACCAATTGCCGCTACCCAGCCTATGCATGGACGCCAGCCAGCAACAAACGCAGAGCGATGTTTCGCTTCTTCAATGTTTGTCATGGCTTGAAGGATGTGAGGCTGCTGAAGCATCTGCTCCATGCGGAACTTAACTTCAGCTTTCTCTTCATCAGATGTGAACAGGTCATCTAACCCGTTCATCACTCCCTCCGCAATCCCTGTGAAAGGATTGAGTGAGGACATAGTGTTTCCTTGTTAGTTTATGTACCTAGCCATTTGGATAGGAAGGAAGTGCCAACGCCACCAAGGCCCATACTCAGCAGCATTGCGCCAGCTAAGAAGCCCTTGCCTTTAGATAACTGGATGTCCAGTTCATTGACACGATAAGTTAATCTTGAAGTAGTCTCACGTAGAGACTTAATCTCAGTCTCTAGTTGTTCTACCACAGCTATCAGCTTTCCTGCTTCTAGGTCCGAGAGAGTGGACATCAGTCATCATCCTTAGGATACGTTGCCTTAATTGTAGTGATAGCTTGTTGCCATTGGTTAGTCCCATTCACCTTGTCCCAATAGAGCATGTCTAGTTGGTCTTGGATACTTGGGTAACTATACCTACGTTGCTCTGCGTAGCTAGGCTTAATAGGGTCTGGAGCAGTGAAATCTTCTCCCGTCCATACCCAACCTTGTTTGACATAATCAGGCGCGTCTACTACCAGCATATCTTCATGCAACTCAGGAGCTACTTCACCAAAGATTTCATGAACTAATCCATGTTGTATTAAAACTTTCATTAGAAGAACTCCTCAACTATTACTACGCCAGGCCCACCAACTGTGCCATTGTTATGATACTCAATGCCAGGAGCGCATCCCCCAGCACCGTATTCTCCACCATATTTTATGTTCACTGAACTTAGGTATGAAGCACCACCTACTTGGAGATATGAGCCGAAACCAGCCACTACGCCAGCACTGCCGCCCCTAATGTTCAAATCCCCTCCAGAAGCAGCACCACCATTAGCGAAGGCATTCATACCAGCACCAGCACCGCCTCCCCCTGAACAATAGCCAGCGAAAGAAGAAACACCACCACTGCCTCCAGAGGAAGTATTACCGTTACTGCCTCCAGAACCTACAGTTATAGGCACGATATTGGAAGTAATGGTATTTGCATCTGTGAAAGTTTTGATTGCAGTAGCGCCAGCGCCCCCTGCTTGCCATAAGGATGAGTTGTACGGATGCCGCCCACCACCACCACCGCCACCTACTACTGTAACTTTGATAGCTTTAACACCACTGGTTTTAGTGTAAGTACCGGAGCTGTTGAACACTTGCATTTTGTAACCGCCACCCCCCGATACGGATGCCCAGCTTGCTGATGAGCCATTTGTCTTTAGGTATTTACCAGAGTTACCTGAGTGAGAGGGGAGTGGTGTTCCGTTAGTGCCGTCTAAACCAGTATCTCCTGTATCTCCTTTATCCCCTGTATCTCCTTTTGGACCTTGAGGACCTGTAGGACCTGTAGGACCAATATCTCCCTCTGGACCAGTGGGACCTTGGGGACCTGTTGAGCCTTGGATACCTTGGGGACCAGTGTCACCTGTAGGCCCCTGTAGGCCAGTGGTGCCTTGAGCGCCATCAGCACCATCAGAACCAGCGTTACCTTGGGGACCTTGGATACCATCATCACCTTTTGGGCCTTGTGGGCCTTGTGGCCCTGTAGGACCTGTTGGGCCATCATCACCTACTGGGCCTTGTGAACCTGTTGAGCCTGTACTGCCCGTAGCTCCTGCTGGACCTGTAGCTCCTGTTGGGCCATCATCGCCTGTAGGACCTTGAGGGCCGGTATCGCCAGTAGGTCCTTGTGGACCTTGAGGACCAGTATTGCCTATGGGACCAGTATTGCCTATAGGTCCTTGAATACCTTGGGCACCTTCATCGCCAGCAGGGCCTTGTGGGCCAGTGTTGCCTATGGGACCAGTATTACCTGTAGGACCTTGGGGGCCAGTGTCACCAGTGTCACCCGTAGGGCCTTGGGGACCTGTTGAGCCTGTAGGACCTGTTGAACCTGTAGGACCTTGTGGACCAGTGTCGCCTATGGGACCAGCAGTACCTTGAGGACCAGTATTGCCTATGGGACCAGTATTGCCTGTAGGTCCTTGTGCGCCTTGGCTACCATCCTCGCCTTGTGGTCCTTGTGGTCCAGTGCTTCCTGTCGGGCCTGTGTTACCTGTAGGACCTTGGGGACCAGTATCACCATCATCACCAACAGGACCTTGGGGACCAGCAGCACCTGTTGGCCCTGTTGAGCCTGTAGGACCTGTTGCCCCCGTGTCACCGTCATCCCCTTTTACGCCTTGAGGACCTGTAGCGCCTTGAGGCCCCTCATCGCCAGTAGGACCTTGGGGACCAGTATTGCCCGTAGCACCGACAGGACCTTGAGGACCTGTGTCACCTTGAGGACCTGTAGAACCAGTTGAGCCTGTAGCGCCTGTAGAGCCAGCAGCACCGTCAGCCCCTTTCTGGACCATCTTGGCCCAGTGAGTTGTGTTAGTGGGAGCCGTACCAGCAGAAGTATCTTGTATACATGTAAAGGATTCCCCTTGATAAAATACACTTTCTAAAACTTCGTAAGCGGTACTGGAACTATAATCCCCCTTAAAAGATAGGCGCACTTTGCCTACATTTAGAGTTGCCATAATTAGTTATCCTTTTGGATGTTTAGTTTTGATTGCTTGAATACGCTCTCGCCATGCGTCAATGTCATGGAAGATTTCATCTAGCTGCTGCTGCCAGTTACCGTAAGCGTTGATACGTGTATGTACCCAAGCATTAGAGGCTAGCTCTTGTTCTGCCGCAGCACACTGCGCTTCAAACGCTGCTTGCTCATCAGCAGAGAGCGCAATACGTTGTCCGTTTACGGACCTATATATTTTTTCCATGCTTAAATACCATAAAGTTTGAGTGTGCCAGCCGTAAAGTTGCCAGCATACGCGGTCAATTTCAGGTCAGTGAACGTAGTACAGTCACAGTTGCCATTCCACAGGCAGTTCGCTGGACCGTCATCGTATACAATGCCCATACCATTCAGCATCAACTGCTCTTGGTTGACCATCAGATCGACATATCCAGATGTGCCCTTTGACAAATTCTGTGTATTGAAGTCGTGAAGATAGAAGTGCTGTCCAAGACCGCCTCCCAGAATACCGCCACCAGCTAAACCATAAGACGCTTTTTGGTTATCGAACCAGGTATGCCCATTTTTCTTCCAAGTCTCATGCGTAGCAAAGCCGTCATTGCTAAGTTCTAAGTATGTGTAGAAGTTATTGCTTTTGACTAGGTCATATATTTCCAAGCGTACAATCCTGTAGGCTGATAAATCTAGTGACGCAAAAGTAATAGAAGCTGCTGATGATGTAAGGGTCTGAGTAGCAATCTCTGTCCATCCACCACCGCCTCCACCGCCTCCACCACTGGGAGCATCCGTCCACGCAGTAGCAGTGCCATCAGTGGTAAGGAATTTTCCAGCTTCACCTGTTTGATTAGGTAAGGCCGCTAGCGATGTAGGCGTGTTGGTACTTGACGTATCAACAAGCAACTCACCATCCGAGTTCAGGGATAATGTATCAGGGTCCAGATAGCCAGAGTATGAGACAGTTAAATCACCATCCTCATCTACTTCAAAGCCACCAAAGGCAAACCCTAATGGAGTATCACCGATAAGACCTTGAGGACCTAGAGGACCTTGGTTACCTGTTGGACCTTGGGAGCCTGTTAAGCCTGTAGGGCCTTGGTCACCATCAGGGCCTTGGTCACCATCAGGGCCTTGGTCACCTGTAGGGCCAATCATGCCCATCGGTCCAGCAGCACCTGTAGCACCTATTGGTCCTTGCGAACCTGTCGGGCCAGTTGCACCTGTGTCACCATCGTCACCCTTAACACCTTGGGAACCTGTAGGACCTTGAGGCCCCTCGGCACCAGATGCACCAGTTGCACCCGTGTTACCAACAAGACCTTGCGGCCCTTGAGGCCCCGTAGGACCCATAACACCAGCATCGCCAACAGGACCTTGTGACCCTGTATCGCCAGTAGGACCTTGAGGACCTTGAGGACCTTGAGGCCCTATAACACCGTCATCGCCAGTAGGTCCTTGTGGACCTGTATCACCGTCTATGCCTTGTGTACCTTGTGGCCCCACGGGACCCATAACACCAGCATCGCCAACAGGACCTTGAGGACCTGTATCGCCATCTATGCCTTGAGGACCTTGTGGGCCTGTAGGACCCATAACACCATCGTCACCTACAGGACCTTGCGCCCCCATTGCTCCAGTTAAACCTGTAGCCCCTTGAGGGCCAACTGGACCCATGACACCAGCGTCACCTACAGGACCTTGGGAACCCGTTGCCCCCGTTAAACCTGTGACACCTTGAGGGCCAACTGGACCTACGGAACCTGATGCACCAACAGGACCTTGAGGACCTGTGTCTCCCGTCAAGCCGATTTGCCCTTGGGAACCTGTAGGACCCATTACGCCAGCATCACCAGTAGGACCTTGAGGACCTGTATCACCAGCGATACCTTGTGGTCCTTGGGCACCAGCGATACCTTGCAGCCCTATAGGGCCTATATCACCTGTATCACCTCTTGGACCTTGTATGCCTGTTACACCTTGGGAACCAGTTGCACCTGTAATGCCGATAGTTCCTTGAGGCCCTACTGGACCTTCTGGACCGATAGCGCCCTGATTACCTACAGGACCTTGAGGGCCAGTATCACCAGAAGCACCTGTAGAGCCTGTGGCCCCTTGAGGACCCTCATCACCAGTAGGACCTTGAGGACCTGTACTGCCTGTCGCACCAACAGGCCCAGCAGAACCAGCAGGACCTTGAGGTCCCTCGGATAGTGAGAAGGTAAGTTCACCTGTGTTAGCGTTGTAATCGACAGAACCAACAGACCCATAGGGCAAAGAAGTCATGTGAGTGGTTAAGCCGTACAGCTCGTCACGTATTTGCGTAACATCTGAGGCATCAACCGTCACTGAGGCATGCTTCTCAACAATGTCTGCGTGTTTAGCAGCTACATCACTACGGACACCATCAGCATAAGCTTTGGATACAGCGTCCGTGTCTGCTTGTGGTTCAGCTATATTCTTCAAGCGTTTCTGTGCAACATCATAAGTGCCATCTGGTTGCAGTTTGATGGCCTCGTCAGCCACATCAAAGGCTTCTTGAACCATCTCAAACAGTTGGTCACTGTCTGTGTCTAGCGTAGCTTCGTTCAGGATGGCCCCGTCTTGGAAGTTAACCGCACGTTGAGTACGGTCAGACACCCGTCGAATCTCGACAGTCTGTCCTAGAGAAGGGGTAGTTGGTAGCTCGACTCGACTAGAGTCCAGCCATGAGAATGGGGTAGAGGACCCGTCCACAGTTACTTGGACGTTCTCCTGGTTGAGGTACTGGAAGGTCACATTGTAGACCTTAGTTACCCCGTCACCTGTGTAATGTACAAAGGATAGAGCCATGATTGCCTCGTTGTAGGAATAAGAAACCCCTCATGAAGAGGGGCTTGGAGTTAGAAGTCCCACATAGTTTCTATGCGGTTGTTTCTGTCAGAGATTGAGTCACGATAAGCTATTGATTGCTCATGTAACTCTTCTTTAGCCATCGCACGATACATGTTGACGTACTTCTGTATGACTGTAGCTTTAGGAGAGTTGATGTCCTCATATGCAGAGTCAGGTAAATCGTTGTACCAATCACTGTGCATGACTTCATCAAGAGTTTCATGCAAGCTCTTGCCTGTATCTGGGTCACGTACTTCGCCAATCAGGCGGTTGTACTTCGCATATACAGATTCTGTCTCACCATGGTCACGTATCTCACGGAAGTCTTTCTTAGGGACTCCTAGGGAATACATAGGCTTCTGTACCACAGCACGGCCTAACCCTTCTGAGAGTTTCAGCATCTCATCGGCAACAGTGTCGCCTTCGATTTTCATGTTCTTGAACATAAAGCCCAAGACAGGGATGTCATGCGCTGGCTTAACTATCGGCCTACCATACAAGTCATACTGCATGCCTAACTCTTTAGACAACCCAGGAATTCTGCGTTGAATCTGTTCGGTCAGGGTTACAGCTTCCCTCATGTTAGGGTCATCGTTTAGCTGGGCTAACAGGTTAGGAGTGAAAGAACCTACCCATGAATTGATGTACTTCTCAAACTTATCAGCATCGCCCATGGCTTGCATGAACTGCTGCACGGAAGAGAAGTAAGCCTTGTTCAGGATGTTCTCAGTCACTGCATACATGACACCACCTAACAGTTCACTCACAACACTGTCAGTGTTCGTGCCATCAGTTGCCATCTTGGTGAGGTAGTTTGCATCAGCCACAATACCTAATACTGTAGCCAAAGGCTCCAGCTTGCGGTAGCTAATCCATTGGTCACCTACACGGATTGAGTAAGGCTGGTAGCCGCCTTTGTGCCGCCACAGTTCATTCATCTTGTAGTCAGAAGGACCAGCACCAGTGATAGTGTCATTCTCTGCCAAGAACCAAGCACTGCCTATGAATGCAGTACCCATCACCTTACGCGCCTTGAGTTTCTTCTGAGCGATTTCAGAACCATTAGCCATGATGTTCTGCTGCTTGGCACTGATAATCTTAGAACCAGGGAAGTACATTAGGCCCTCACTGAGGATGTTGATAGGGGCACGTATAAAGGGCACCACAAACAAACGGCCTAAACCACCACCAAAGTTTGCTGCCTTAGTGATTAGCTCTCCTATGTCTCCCTCAAGTTCAGAGGTATAGGTAGCCTCACGTACTTCACGCAGGATTTCTTTATCACGTACACGCCCATTGCGGTCAAAGGTCTTCGCAGACCGTGCAGCCAATAACTCATGGAAGTCCCCACTCTGTACAGGAACACCTTTCTGTTCAGCTTCAACCACTGCGTTTGCAAAGTTCAAGGCTCTAGCACGGTTGGCTTTGATACCCTCATCAAGGAACAGCAGCAGCAAGTGTGCCTGATGTATCCCACGTTCCCATAGGTTACGACGAACACCACTCATGTTAGCCAGACTCTTATCAGACTGTCCTTCAATCTTCGTTACGAATGGGTCAGTGATATGCTGCCCGTTCTTGTATGCACGAAATGCTTGCTTCCAAGATTGCACGAAGTATTGCTGGGTGCCTACCCACTGTGCCAAAGCACGTTTACGGCCTAGGCGATTAGCTGCTCCAGGAAGTAGATGAGCCACATACTCAACAAAGGGTTCAGTTAACAGTTTGATGAAGTTAGATATAGCCGCAGACTCAATAGTAGACGGGCCTGATAGCATCATAGCTGACCTGAAGCGAATCACTTCCTGCAACCAAGTACCATCTGTCGCCTTGTCTAAGGAGTCTTTCAAGGTGCGTAGGTTGAAGCCGCGTCTTTGAGCGTCCGACATAGGCTTCCCTGCATCAGCAGCATTAGCTCCCATCTTACGCTTACCAGCTTCAGCCATTGCCATGATGGTCTTGGACAGTGCATCCACATCCCCCATAGCATTGCCATTCTTGGAGTGTAGGCTATCAAGCAACTCTGCATCGCCTTTCATGATGATGCGGTAGTTACCTAGGCCCCTTGAGAATTCACGGGAAGCCAACTTAGTCTGCTCCATGACATGACTAAACAGCCCTGCTTTCTCTAGGAACTCAGCCGCTTCGTCAGGGAGTAAACCCCCCTCGGCTTGCTTACGTGCTAACTCATAGACACGTTCACCTAATGCCACATTCAACTGGCGCATAGCCTGGGCACGGGCACGGATAGCACGTAGTTCTTCTACGTCATGCTTGTACTCATTAAGGACATCTTCCATGTCCAACCCAGTTTCAGCCTTGATGTCATCAATGACCTTCTTACTTTTCTTGTACGCCTCGTCCAGTGTCTCCACACCTTCAGGATTTGGGTCAGCGAATGAGGCACGTTTCTTGGTCCATTGTGAGGAAGCAGCTTCAATGAAACCTTTGACATCATCTAGGGTTTCAATGCGGTCAGTGTTGAAGGTTTGCTTTCCTTCATTCATGTGCCGCCAATCTTCCCCTACAGGAGAATCAGGCTCTAAATCAGTAGGGCCATTCTCCACATCAATGTCACCATCTTGGGATTTGGCAGTCGCATTAGAGGGGACAACGTCTGTTCCTTCTCTATCACGGGGAAGAACCTCACCTTCCAGTGGGTCATCGTTTGCTGCCTTTTGTCCTCCATATTGACCTGTGGACTCTAGCTCTTCTACAACATCATCCATCGCTGTAGGAGCTTCAGGGTCTTCTAGCCGGTAGACCTGTGAGGTAGGTGTTTCTTCAACCACCCTTTCAGGGGAAGCATCAACGCCCGTTCTGCTGAACATTCGGGTAAGGAAGTAACCAGCACTGCCAGCAACAGTAGTAGCCACGGCTGTCTCTGTAGCTAGCTCTTTCACATCAAGCTGGGATATGTCCCCTTTATTCTCAATGGTCTGACGCGCTATGTTATCGGCTGCTGCATAAGTAGCCCCCTCTGCCGCAGACACTAGGCCTACGCCTGTCGCTTTCTTGGATACAAAGTCTTTGACCAAAGTAGCCGCAGAGCCTTTCAAGCCTACCGACGCTAACGCCTTGGCTATGAAACCAAAGCCCACGTATGAGGTATAGTCTGTTGCTATTCCCTCAAGGGCGCGTTTGGTTGTCTCCGTAGAAATAGGGAGTTTGTCGTACTGCATCATCAGGCGAACTAAAGCTTCTTGCTCTTCTTCAGTCCAATCTGAAACATCAAATGCCAGCTTGCCTTGCTTCACTAGGTTCCAGCGCGTGGTGCCTAGCCAATCCAGTGTCTCTTTGGTGAGGTCACTGTCAGCTAGAGATTCACGGTAAGCCGCTTCATACTCTGCGTCACCGGCATCTTCTTCCGCTAGTGTAGCTTGCAGCTCATCAGTGTTACGTGCTGGCATACCCATAGCCATCTCAACAGCGATGTTATGCCCTTGCGTTTCAGACTGTAGAGTAGGCGCTTCAACGAAGCGGTGAGCCAACAGCCTTGAATCAGCGATGGACTGTGCGTCTATATGAAAGTCATCCTCAGTATACTCAGGTGCTTGCTCTTGCACTGCATCTAAGTCGATAGGACCTGACTCCTCTTCTTCAAAGGGAGTTGTTTCAAAGTCATTACCTAGTTGCAGCTCTGGGTTATCCAAGTCGATTATATTACTCTTCATCACTCACCTCTCGGTTGTTCTCCCACCATACAGCGAAGGAGCCTTTACCTACTTCGGCATCAAGAGCTTGCCAAGCAGCCATCACTACACCGTTATGTTTAACAGCAGCCGTAGGGTCTTTCACAAGGATTTCAGCAATTTGCTGCCTCTTTTTATTGAGCGTCAGATGGCGCTGCAAATCCGTCCAAGCAAGCGGGAAATGGAATCCTGCATCTGTCTTGGACTTAGCGGCTAGCTTGTCTACTGTCTGCACATGTGTCTCATGGACTTCTTCTGCCTGTTGTACATGCTCAGTAGCAGTGGACATGCTGATGATGGACTGTTCAGCCATGCCAACAACAAGAGCTTCGCTTAGTGTTTCTCCAGGATTTGTGTTGTACCAATTCTGTACACGGCCTAGGAATTCAGCGTCAAAGCCTCGGCTCAAGTTGTACACTTTCCTGCCGAACTTAGGTGTCTTAACCATGGTGCTGTTCTTGAGGCGGTCAATCATGTCACCACGTATGCGCTGCACTGCGGCTGACTGCAAGTGAGGAGTGGCTTTCTCAGCCATCTCAATAGTCTTCATTACTTCATTGACATGTAGAGGATGGAGTTCCTTTGTACCTACCTTTTCCCACACTTCAGCACGGGTAAGAGAAGGACCACGGGGGTTATAACGAGAGGCACTGATTTCACCAATAAGACCATCACGCATCAGTATGTGGTCTTGTGAAACAGGAATATCATCTTGAAGCTGGAAGTTCTTACGGGCATTCAGGATGTCCCCTGATTTCAATCCCAAGGAAGTGAAGTAGCCCATGTCCACTTCAGCATTGCGGTCCCCATCCAGTAGGGAGTTCAATTCCTCCCAGCCTTGGTTTAAACGCTCGTTACGTTCACGCTGCGCGTTCTGATAGGCGGCTGTTTCTTTCAGCTCTAGCTGCTTCTCAACGTAGTTGCTAGCATCCTCAATGTCAATCTTAGCGTCCACACGGCCTACTCCACCTTTACCGTTGTTGGCATAGCGTAGTTGTTTGGCAAGCAGGAGATAGCGAGAATCCAACGTGGTCTTGTATAGCCCCATCGCTGAGTCGAACATCATCTTGTTGCCCTCAGTGCGGTTCATCGTGCCTACGTCATGAGTAGTTTGCACCATGGCATCCACCATAGTAGCAACTTCATTGATGCTGGTGCCTGAGTTCATGTTGTCCACAAGGGACTGCATGTTCACTTTCATGGTATCTGCTGTTTCAATACGGACACGCTGGTCAAGGTAGCCACGGTGAGCCAGACGCATGTTATGGTCAGTCTCATTGATGGTGCCTAAAGCCCCTGCGGTTAAGAAGCGGTCCCCTTTAAGGACATCAGCTAGTTGCTGCTTACGCTCTGCCATGAATGTAGCATAGTCGCTACCATCTTCAGCCGAGTTAGCTTTCCACTCGGTGTACTTCTGTTCAGTTTCAGTACGCCACTGTGATGCCCAAGCACTTCCTCGGAGTTCTTTTAGGTGGGCAATGACAGCAGGAGATTCATTAGCATGCGCTTTGAAGTCCAGTACGTCCTGTGCAGAAGTTAAGGATTCACTGATGCTGAGTTCTTCAGCGCGCGCCTTGGCTTCTTCTTGTTGCTTCTTGTCGATAGTGCCCGATAGTCTCGCAAGACCTTGTTGGATACCTGAGTTGGTGTTGTCAGGACGGACATAGTTGTCACGTACCTGTGCTTGGGGGCGTAGTTGTGTCACCTCGATGCCAGCATTCGTCGCCATGATTTACCTCTTAGGGGGTGGGAGTGTTTTGGTATTTGCCTGGGCCTACATCAAAGTAGGAGTTGCCTATCTCTAATCCAGTAGCTAATAGACTTGGGCCAGACTTCATACGTCCATTAGCCTGTGTCTGGAAGCCTTGCAGTTCATACTGCTTTTGCTGGACAGAGTTATCGAAGTTAGTTTCGATGTTGTGTTTGTTGCGCCCTTCGACTGCTTTCTTGTTACGGACGAGTCGTGCCACAACGGAACCACCATATGTTTCAGCCGCAGCTTCTGTTTCAGCCTGGGATTCAAGGGCTTTAAGGGAGTCATTAAATAGCTGGTCAGAAGCAGCTTGATGCTCCTGTAGGGTAGCAATTTGGGTCTGGGTGATTTGGTTCAAGTAGTTCTCACGCGCACGTTTGTTCTGCTCTTGAGCCGCAGCATCTTTCTCAGCAAACCCTATAACTGAACCCATCGCTGCCATTGAAAAAGGGTCACACATGTTGTCGTACCTTTACGAATTCATAGAATGGAGCCTTGCCTTTACCGTAGTCGGGGACAAGACGAATCATTTGAAAGCCCATCCACTTCAACCAGCGAATAGCTTTCTTGTTGTCTGCATGAACATAGTTCACAAGCAGCTCATAGTCTTCTTCGATTTCCTTGAGCCATTGTTTACTCTCAGCCATAAACTGAGCTGCATGTTTATAGATACCCTCACTCCCTAGCATCCAAGGGACCCCGATGGACGGGTGTTCCCCTACTACACCAAATATAGCGATAGGCTCTCCCTCCTCCGCAATAACCGAATAGACTTTCTGGGAGTTCGTATAAGAGAGAGACAGGGCCGAACAAGGCCCCATCCCACAGGACAGCTTTAGCTCTAGCTTGTCAGCAACACGAAGCCGTGGCCCTAGTTGGTTACAGTCTTCAAGGATTGCTGGACGTACTTGGAACATTAGATTCTTCCTGATTTGGTGGTGTAGTAAGCCGTCCATTCCGCAGATTGGAATGCGCTTGGGTAGTGTGTATCGTTGATTAGAGCTATAGAGATGCGGTCATTCTTAGCCATTAGAGGCACCTCATACTCCCCAGAAGAGAGGCTAATTTCGCCTAATACCATAGAGCCTAAGGTGGCTCCTGTGTATTCATAGGAATGTAGTTGCCCATTCGCGGCTGTCTCAATACGGAAAGGCCCTGTATCTTTGTACAGCACCTTGAACTTCCGCATCTGTAAGCGCCCTGAGGTGTCCGTTATCTGTGAACCATTGAGTCCTTGAGAGCGTTTGTACTGTGTTGAGAACACGTACTTCTGCTCATAAGGATAGCCTACATAACTCACCCCTTCGTGATTGCACTGTTCTTGATTGCCACTAGGGTTGGACCCTTCCTGTAGCCCATCAAGATGCACGGCACTATCAGTACCTCCCGTAGTGGGATTCTCCTGTAGCTGCATCTTCTCTAACGTCACGGCACCGTTACGGAGTAGTAGCCAGTAAGCCGTTGACTCAATGACAGCTAGGTTCAGTATCTTGTCACAAGCTGGGAACTCCCACTTGGACCAAGACATCTGCATGGTATTGCCATTTTGCCTTAGGTACTTATAGACATAGCATGTAGCCAACTCATGGTCCCCATCCGTTAAGACGAACAAAAGGTCTTCATTGGTGTTAGACACAATTGATGTTGCCTTGCCTTTGATGTAACGAGGTACATTCAAAGTAGCATCTACAGCAACATTGCTCGAAGTATCTGCCTGAACGAAGAATTCCCGAATGCCTGTGTGGCCCTCACGATTTGTGGCGAAGTATATATATTCACCAGCACCAACTGGCTCTGCTTGTAAGCTTGATTCATATTCTGTTGTCGTGTTGATGGACACCGTTTCTGGAGTCAGTGAGTCCCCTGCACTAAGCATGAACTGCGTCTGGTCACTGAACAGTAGAAGTGTCTCGTTGAAGGGGATAGCGTGACGAAGGATGGATACTTTCGTATGACTCACCGCTACATCAATAGGGTCTGTGGCAAGCACAGTGGTGACAGTATCTGGATAGAAGTTAAAGTATTCTCCAGACTGACTGAAGATGACATTCTCATCAGAGATGAAGCCAAGGCGGTTGCGGTGAAAGAAGACATCATTCAACGTGCGTCCTACAAAGGATGGGTCAGGCGCTGAATCTGAATCACCTACACTGCGACTCCCCCAATCATTAGGGGCAAAGGTAAAGGTCCCATCAGCTTCACGTGTTATACGCCAAGGCATGGTGTCGTTATCCAGTGTGGAGTCATGTCCATCAGCAATAGTCTCTTCCCAGACACCTTCTGAAGTCTCGTTATTGACATACTTCACGTAGTAGTCATCTGCTTCGGAGGACTCATCCCCTATGACTTGCATCTTCACGCCATTGAAAGCGCGTCTAGGTAAATCAGAGAAGCGTTGAATGGAACCTTTGGCCCCTATCAATGCTTGGTTGCCGTAGGAATCCTCAGTGCGGAGAGTGAAGTCGTAACCGTCTGTACGGATGATGCGGATAGCAGACCCTTCACAGGCAATAGTGTATGAGCTGCCTAGGTTGGCTGTCAGTTGAGAGGCCAGTTGACTCGCAATATTGCTTGTCTTCAGGTCACTCTTATCATCGTCACTAGTAGTGTAGGTTGCCGCCTGATACTGCCCAATATGGATGCTGTAGTCAGTCGAATAGTTACCTTGCCTACAATGAATAATAGCTTGAGGGTGTCCTGAATATGGAGAGGGTGGGAGAGTGGTGATTTCCTTCGTCTTGTTTAACAAGAAGGTATAGTCAGCAATCGTTACCGCTTTGAAGTCAGTCGATGGACTGCCAGATGACAGGTAACCCATACCGTTAGGTGTGTTAACAGTGTATTCAGTTCCTTCAAAGTCAAACACTCTAAGTGAGGTATTACTAGCAAGAACAATATAACGCTCACTGGTGTCACGGTTGATTGTGTGGATGAAGAAGTTAGCCTCGACTTGCACACCATTCCCAATAAGGGTAGCTAGGTGTTCAGTCGATGGACGTTTGCGTAATCCCGAAATGACTGAACTTAAACAGTTCACCTGTTCTTCCCCTTGGGAATTCAGGCGCACACTAGGTGCTTGCTGGCTTACGCCATTAGCCAGGTTGGGTATACTGCTGCTTACTAGACCCATAGCTTACCTCACCTGTATTTTGTTTAGGATGTTGAAGTCTGCGGATTCAGACTCCATCAAACGCAGAGTGACCAGTGATTGATACTCATCTTCACGCTGCATGCTGTGGAGACTATCAGAGCCAAGCACACGGTCTTGAAGGATTCGTGCTGAACGCAGCGTGATGTAGTTACGGGCTGCTTCGGGTGTTTCTTCGAAGTCCAGCAGGAAAGTAATGTCCACATCAAGTGTGGCTGTGAACTGGAACGTGTGGTTGGTGCGGTCATAGATACGTTGACCACGCTGCACTACATCAAGTAGAGGGTTACACGCATCAGCAGCAATCGTATTAGTAGGTAGAATTAACTCACTATTCTGGTTAGGGACCAGTGGGTAATTCTCTTCCGTGTTGAAGTGCCAGCCTTGTGCCTGTACTTCACGATTCACAGTACGCAAGATAGACAGTGCGCTGATGGCATCAACTGAGGCCATGTTAACTAGACTGTTAACAGGCGCTTCACCAAGGGCATTGAGCATGGTGTTAACCGCTTCAAGCTCAGTAGTAGGTGCAAGAGACATGGTAGGATTCCCTGAAAGATAAAAAAAGGGGAACCGAAGTTCCCCATGAATGCCTCTAAGGTAGCTAGAGGCGAGCTATTACTAAGCTGTAGCGATTTCGATAGCAGCTTCTGGACGAAGGATACCGTGACCTACAGCGTACTTGGCTACGAACAAAGTACCTTGGCGACGAATGTCGTACTCAGATTCCAGACCCAAGTCCATCAACTTCACTGTACCTACAGCAGACGGGTGCCATGCAACCATCTTGGTCTTAGAGAAATCACCGTGATAGACGTTGTTCTCACCAGCGTCAGCAGTCTGGTTGCCAGTAGGCAAGTGGTTAGACTTCACTACAGTGAAACCAGCTACACGCAGAACAGAACCTTCAGCGTATGCACCAGCACCACCCCAATCCTTGTTCATTACCTTAGTGTCTTGCGCTAGCAAGTAGTAAAGAGCAGGAGGTAGAGCTACATAACGGTCATCTTCTGGGATGTCCTTACCATCGAACTCTTCAGCAGCGTTGAAGATAGCTTCGATAATCTTAGCAGCAGTGAAGGAGGTCTTGGTGATGGTAGTACCACCGTTAGAACCAGTGATAGTGGCAGTGCCACGGGCAGCTTGTACAACAGTACGCAATACGTTCTTGTCGTAGGTGTTAGCCAGTACGTTGCCTAGCTCTTTGGTGTAGGTAGAACGAACATCGTAGTGGTTCTTAGCTTCGTCGATGTTGGCGATGAAAGCAGGAGCTACTAGCAAATCATCAACAGCGATGATGCGTTCAGCATGCTTCAGCTTACCACCAGTGATTTCATTACCTGGAGTGTGGTAGAACGCATCAGCAGTACCCATTACTGGGAACGATGCAGACTTACCGTTAGAGATACCGCGAGTCTGATGCTTGTCAGCCATCACGTTCTTTTCTTCAAACTGAGTGATTACTTCACCAGCGAATAGTTTCAGGAACAGCGCATCAGTAGCGCCAGATTCGTTTACTTGGCCCAAGTTGGACACAGTTGCATTAGTCATTGTGACATTTCCTCATAGAGAGTTGAGTTTCAAAGGTTTGGTTTTCCTTGAAGCCTCGGCTGCTCCATGACTCCCACAGTGTTGTCCACCTCAGTGGCACAGTATTTGTCAGTGGTTAAGCGTTGCGCTTGTAATAGGAAGAATGTTGAGGGACACAGGACGTATCCCTCGGATGTTTAGATTACGTTTGACCTAGCCAGCTTGGCCTCTACTTCCTTACGGTAAGCAGGGTCAGACCTGTACTTAGGGTCACGCATAGCGGCTGTGATTTGAGCTACACTATCAAAAGAACTACCAGCATTTGCTGTAGTGTCGCCTGACATCAACTTGGGATTGGACCCTTCTGATGCAGTGTATTGAGCATGTAGGCCTTTAACAGCCAGTTGGATTTGATTGGAATCACCGGAACCCATGGTGTCGTTATATGACTTCACCTCTTGGGCACTTAGTGCGTTACCGGCCCATTCCATCATTTCGGAATAGGTTGCCTCACCACCTACCTCAGAGAACATCTGAGTACGTGTGTTAGTAGCAAGGGCTTCTTGACCAGCGATGTAAGCGTCTACTACGTCACGCGGAATGCCTTTACCTTCAATGGACTTGTATGTCTCATCAGACAACCCACCATTGGAGTTGTACTCGACATTCAAGGCATCGAAGTCTAGGCCAGCTTTATCAGCCGCTTCACGGGCATCTTCTTGAGTGTTATCTTCATCTTTAGGGGCCTCTTCTGCTTCAGCAGGGGCATCACCTTTAGACAACTTCTTCTCAAGTTCCGCGTAGGACTTTGCTAGGTCTTCAGCGTTCTTGAACTTTTCTGGTAACCACTCAGGCCGGTCTTCACCTTTATCTTCAGGTGTCTCTGGGTTATCTGGGGTCTGGGTTTCACCATCAGCCTTTGCCGTCATCTTGTCGATATGCTCTTGAGACTCAGGGTCTTGGTCTTGGGTGATTGTTACAGAATCTACCATTACTGTTCTTCATTTCCTTGTTGAACCATCTGCTCTTTCACGGCATCAAATGCTTGTGGGGCCAGTTGCTGACCTGTCTGCATCATCATTGCCTGTTGCTGTTCTTGCTGAATCTGTTCTTCAGATTTGACAAGGCCATCCATGTCCATACCAAGGGATGTACCAATACGAGTAATGTAGTCACCTACATTCAAGCGTTTGGCTATCTCTTCTGGACCTAGCGGCTGCAAGTGTTCAAGCAGGGTGGATAGTTTGTTTAAGTCATGACCACGGCCTAGTGCTTCAAGACCTGTCACAATAGTGGGTTTCACTACACCTTTAGGTAAAGCAGGAACTTTCTTCTGCTTCTGCATTTGGGTAAGTAGGATGTTAACTAGGGGTAGCTGGAATTCCTGACTAAGGATGGAGTAGATACCACCTAGGGCATCTTCCAACTCGGAAGCCATGTAGCGTATTTCTTCAGCCGTTACACGTTCAGCGTTGCGTTGTACAGACGAGTTCATCAGGAATGCAAAGGCTAAACGCTCTTTGATTTCCTGTGCTGTCTGATAGGCAATTTGCATATCACCAGACTTCTGTACCTGTAATGTTGTCACATCATTAGCATCACCTTCACGGATTGCTCCGTTTGGTGCTTCAGCTAATACACGGGCACGGGTGGTGCCATTAGGACGTACAAGGAACAGCACCTTGGCAGATGCGGCAGCACCTTCAACGATTGCTTGTGTTAGTGTCTCAAGAGATGTGAGGTCACCAATGTACTCTTCAACGTATCCCCGTCCATAGCTTTCGCCATCAATACGGGAGAGTCGTAGTGGTATAAAAGGTGTTTTGTCGAGAGGGTATGTGCCCTCTGCTTCTGGGACAGGGAAACCACCTACTTCTTGAGTGACTTTCCATTGTCCATCACGACGGATAATCCTTGTGAATAATTCCACTGCTTCATCGTTAGCTGCATTGCTGTCCTTGGACTCAATCAGTTCACGTATTTCCAGAGGTAATGCATCTGGAGCTACATCTTCTTTAGTGATGATTTCCAGAGCTGTACCCATAGGGTCCCGTACAATAACGTAGCGGTCTAAGTGGAACACTCTGACAGCCCCCTCAGGGGTGCGGTATACCAGGACATTACCGGCTACCAGTAGATGTTTAAGAGCTTCAAATGCAGCAATGCGAGTTGAACTTCCTTCAATCTCAGACATGACTGCGCGTTCAATGGAGGATAGCGCCTCTTCAACCTGTGCCCTTGCTCCTTCTTCCTGCGCCAGCTCTTGTAGCTTGAAGTCATCGACAGTCAATCTAAAGAATGGTGAGTTAGGAGGGAGCAAAGCCAGTAACATCTTAGACGATAAGTTGTTCACACCACGCGCGCCAATACCTTGGAACGGAGTGTATAACTTAGTATGAGATGAATGACCATCGGGAGGTAACAGGGACGGGAGAGTTAGCTTGGCTGCATCTCGCGCCCTGTCTAGGAAAGGTTGCCGCTTCGCCTCCAGCTTTTCATAGCGTTGGCGTATAGACATAGTGGTTTACTTTGTTGGGATGTTAGTACCAGTAGAACCTGTACCACCTACTTTCTGTTCTATTCGCAGAGAAGCAGTACCTTTCTTCTTGGCCTTAGTTAGGGCGCGTTGATTGTCAGCTTTAGCTTTCTCACCAATGCGTGGCATGGCAGGAGCCAAATCAGCAGGAGGTGGAGGGGGCGGTGCTGCTTTTGGTGTGGAACCAAAACACATACAGTTTACTCCGTTAGTTCTTTGTTGGTTTGAGCTTCATGCATTTGATGAAGCCAGTCGATTAGTGTCTGCCTACCATACTCTTTAAGGACAACTTCTTTGGGTTGCCCTAGGTGTTCTGTGGTGACAGGGAATAGCTCACGAAGGGCTTCAACTAGCTCTTCAGACACAAAAGGGAAAGCGTCAGGATTCATATTCAGCCCTCTTATGATGCAACTTAATTATATTCAGCAGACTTATCGAATGCTTCAATCCACATCTTACACTCAGGACTACGCACAACATCTTCTATAGTGAACTCAATCACAGGTACAGGAAGATTGTCACGCTGTGCAAGTTTAATCAGGGTTGCTAGGCCTGACGTTGTACGCACATCTGATTGCTTAATGTCACCATTGATTACGATGCGGCAGTTCTCCCCTATTCGGGTAACGAACATCTTCATCTCTTCAGGGGTGGTGTTTTGCGCCTCGTCTAAGATAACGAATGCGTCATTGAAGGACATCCCACGCATAGTCTCAAAAGGAGCCACGATAAGCGCCTTGTTACGGACCGCATTATCATAGGCACCGCCTAAGTATTTACGCAGGACATCAGTCACTGGTGTTGTCCAAGGAGCCATCTTCTCTTCAAGTGTTCCAGGGAATGACCCTAGAGAACGAGAGGATGGGACATTAGGGCGCGTCAGGATTATCTTGTCTATCTCGCCACGGGCATACATCTGAGCCGCCATAGTAGCAGCGATGTAAGTCTTACCCGTGCCAGCACAGCCAAGGCTGATAGTCTGGGTGAAGCCTTTGATAGCTCCGATATAGGTTGCTTGGTTGGGGGTTTTGGGGGTAAGAGGTGGGCGTTGATTCTCCACCTCCATGAACTTGTCTTTCTTCACACGTTTATCTTTACGCATCTTTCGGGACATACCATTCCTTAGATTACTTCACAGGCACCGCCAGCGCATGCTGCCTCACCTGTTAGGTCTGTATTGTCATCCATCTCAACAACCTGAGTCAGGTCCAAAGCATGCAAGTGGGGAACTCGCGCATTGAACTCTTCTTCAGTGATGTCTTCAAATGGGGCTTGTACATAACTGCCACCGTCATAGTTTAATACTGAGATGCCATTGTAGTCATGACGGTGTTCCCACATCCATGCACCACATTCAGCCCACTCATCAGGCTTCAGGGAGATAGTGCAGGATACGTTGTGGGTGTTGTTCCCTGTGCGGTGACCCTTGTGGACCCACTCGGTATTGAAACGACGAACACGCTCTAGTAATTCAAGAGGTGCCTCAGTTCGCAGGATTGAATTCTCAGGTGCCGCTTGGGGAATCTCAAAGATGGCTTGAGTGTCAGGACGAGATTCATCATCCACGACTAACTCAGGGTGGTTGGCACTGATGTACTGGTAGATTGCTTCATTCTTACCTACTCGGATTCTTCGCAGATAATGCGTATTATGCCAAGCATGTACACCAGAAGAGCTGCCAAGGACAAGGGATGAGGTCCCACTAGGCTTAACCACATTACACCGTTTAGCAGCGTTAATCCCAAGAGCATTAGCCATAATGAGGTTTGTTTGTTTGACCACATCTGCGGCCTCCTCCAAGTTGTATTCTAGGATTGCACCAGAACCGATGCCTGTCATGCCTACTCCGATAAGGGCATCCTCTTCTGTAGTCTCTTTCCACACGGGACGTAAATAGTGAAAGTCTGTGAAACTAGCTTGGCATGTGCCAATGACAGACGCAGCCCAAGCGCGTTGGTTTAAGTCTTCTTGTGACTCAATATCTGAGGCATTGATTTCACAGAGGTTACAGAAATTGTGGGCGCGCATTGCTACTTCGCAACACGGGTTAGTCCCCATGTCTAAATCATTAGACCAGTAGACTCCAGGTTCTCCTGCCATACTATCTTCTACCGCTTGCCAGATTTCCTTGAACTCTGCTTCAGTGGTAGTGGCACGGTCAAGGGTGACTGAGTTGTTAGCGCGGCCTCGGTATGGTGTCTCTTCCCACCATGCCCCTGATTTAGAGGTCAGCATCTCTTTATCTTCTTTGGAGAAAAGACTAATCAATGCGGCTCGACGGATACCACCAGCAAGGACCGCATCTGCAATCACACACATGATGTCATGAGCTTCAATAGGACGTAGCTTACGGCCTTGGGCTTTGGACAACATCTTATCAATCTGGACAGTACATTCTTTCAGAGGGCCAGGCCCTGGAGCCTTGCCACCTGAGGTAATCAATCGTGCCCCTTTGGGACGAATGTCACGGAAGTCTAGTCGGACGGGGGAACGTCCTTCGAAGTGCGATTCAACCAGAACTTTGATTGCGTCTGCCCACCCTTCAATAGAATCGCCAACAAGATAACGACGATGACTACCTCTTGGGCCACGGACTTCAGGAAGCTTTTCAACATGGCGAGTTTGGACGGAGAATCCCAATCCAGTACCGCCAAGCAACAGGAACATCGCTTCACTGAATACCGCTGGAGAATCGACAGGGGCATACGCGCAATTGTAGATACGGCTGGGGTTGAGTTCAATGGGCGCTCCACCGAACTGTAGGCTCCGCATTGAGGGCAAGACTTTCTTGGAATAGACATATTTATAGGCCTCTCGGATAACCACTTCCATGTGGGGGTTAGCAGCAACATGCATGTTCACATTACGTGTCACAAGTTCATTCCAATCTTCCCGTCGAAGTTTCTCTGGGATGAATTTGGCGTACTTCATGTGAGTAGTAATGTCACTCAGAATCTGATTAGTTACATGCATTACAGGTATTCCCCCAACCAAGTGGTCATTGCTTCTGAGGTCATAAGGCCTGTCTTGGAAGAGAGGTGTTCATTACCATCCCCGACAAGGACAAGAGTGGGCACAGCTCGTATGCCGTACTCAGCAGCCAATTCAGGTTCTTGGGTAACGTCAACGCCCTCCACTAGTAAGTGAAGTTCCTGACCTACACCCTCAATGATGGGGTTCAAGGCCTTACAAGGACCGCAAGTTGGGGAAAAGAATTTAAGTATTTTCATCGGTTGTCGCCATCTCCTTGTAGCGTGTTGTTGAGTTGTCGGGTTTGGAGTTTGTTCATGTTCATGGTTGCTACCTGTTCAAGTGAGAAACCAAGGACACCTGATAGCTGTGACACAAACCACAGGACATCTCCTAGTTCTTTGGCTAGAGCTACAGGGTTTAACTCTTTATCTCCCCTGTAGTATTTAGCCACCTTATCCGCAACCTCCCCTGCTTCAGCAGTAAGGCCGAGGGATAGGTAGGGCAATGCGTTCTTAGGAGGGTAGATAGCAGTCGAGGCAGCTTTGAGTTGGTACTGAGTGAATGTCAGTGTGTTCAATGTTTGTCTCCATCAAGCTCTAACCAGAGGTCACAGTAGTGTTTAATCTTTGCAATATCTGAATGAAAGCTTCCCTTGAATGGGGCACGGCTGGCGTACTTAACTATGTTTCCAGCGATGAAGCTCATCTCATTCGCCATGATGTACTCAACTGGTTGGATTGAATTGATGTAATGGTCACCATCAACTTGCATATCCAGAGCTGAGAATGTGGGTTCTACTTTGGGGGATTCCATAGGATTATCTTTCCTTCTTCTGATATGTCTTCATCACGTAGGATTCGGGCACATCGGGCTTGTGCTATTGCATCATCTTCAGTTAGTCCAGCTTTCTCATAAGCAGTAACTATGGCTTCCCATATATGCTGCATACGTTCAGCATGGTCTTTGGATAGAAGTGATGCGCGTTGGATGATTTGTTGGGCTTTGACAGGGCCAATCTTCGGACACCCTTTGTAGTTATCTACAGCATCACCAGTGAGAACCTGGGTCATGAACCATAGGTCAGCCTCTTTCTCTTTGATGCGGTACACACCTTCATCTGGATGTGCTGGGTTGTAGAACATGCAAGGCACAGTCTTGAGGTCTTTGTCCTCGGACATCAGGATAGTGTCACTGTCCCGTGTAGCAGCAATGCCTAGCAAATCATCTGCTTCAAAGGGTTCACGTAGAACGGCTGAGTGTTCAGCAATGAGCCACTCTTTGAGAGGGACGAGAGTCAGAGGCTTGCGTACATCTTTGCGATTCCCTTTGTAAGACGCGAGTACATCCTTGCGGAAGTTCTCTTTGCCTGTCAGGTATATCTTGTAATGGTCAGCCCCTGTCTTCTCCATGGCTTGCTCAATCTTGGACATGATTAGCTGTTGCCCATCAGACTCATAAGCATGGAGTGTCCACATGTCATCATCCCATTTGACAGGATGCTCGGTAGCAGCAGCAGATTGGAACGCTACGATGTCACCATCAATCAGCAAAGTCGTCATCGTCTGCCTCCTTGGTGGGTGAGTTACGTTCTGTGATGATGCGAATGCCATGCTCTATCGCCACTTGCTGCTCTTGGTAATCAAGGTACGCATGTACAATGAAGCTCCCTGCGATAGCCAGGGATGCGGTACAGAAGCCGATAGCTATGAACATCAGCATGATTGAATCAAACATAGGGTATCCTTATTAGGTGAATGCCTACCCCCACCCCAAGGGAAGGAGGAAGAAACCTTGAGGGAGGGTAGGGCTTAAACTAGCGGATTAGTGCAGCCCAAGACTCTGGATAGAGAGGCTGTATGATGTTGGCAACTTCAAGGGCCAGCAGTTGTATTTCTTTCTGGGCATGAGGGTCTAAGCGTTGTTGGCAGAACCGTGCATATGCAGCAAGGGAGCCTGTCCAATACCAGCTAACTTCCATGCCCTGTGGTAACAGCAGTCGTGCTTGCTCTGGAGACATGCCACCTTCGATAGCCATCTCATAGCTTGCTACCGCCATGTTGTAGACAGTCTCGAAGTGGCGCTGCCAATAGCGTGTACCTGTTGAGGACATGTCTGCACCAGACCCTTGTTTGGCACAGCCGTCAGGCTTCATCCTGAAAGTCTCTGGAATGTAACCTGTTGGTGTTGAGCTGATATACCTACGGCTCTCCTCGTTCTCGCTAAAGCCAACCTTGTGCTTGAAACACTGTGTCCGTATAGGGACAGGGGCTGTCATGCGTAGAGTAACAGTGGCGTGGGCAAAGGGTGTCCAATGCTTGTGAGTTGCGAGGTACTTGATTAACTTACCATCACGCTCTGCATTAAACTCCACCGAGTCTGCTGCAAAAGATACCCGTGCTGCGCGCACTACTGAGGCATCGTTGCCCATATGGTCAATGTATTCAGCTTTCATCTTCTTCCTTAGTATTTACTGTGTTCCATCCAAGGATGGCTATATCAATGTTAAAGTCATCAGGACCAGTGCGCCCACATTCAAGGCAGGATATCCATACGGTGTCATAGTGACTCCCACTGGATGTTGCTACCTCACTGTGGACCGAGCCACAATGCTTACATGGAATTGCTTTCAGTCGTTCAATCATCTCAGTCCTCCCAACAAGTACCACGCTGGTACATCTGGATTGCTTTGTTGAAGTCACAGGGCCAGCCCCTCATGATGACTTCGAAGTGTTCAATGAAGCTCATGGTTCCTCCTCGCGCAGACGTACCAGCCCCATGACAGTGATGTACCACACCCTGCCATAGTCAGTGGTCCCTACTTGTTTAGTTGTTATAAGTCCTTCACACGCAGCGACAGCTATATACTCAGCATGAGTACGAGCAAAGTCGCTACGGGTTGTGAAGGGATTTGAGTGTGCCTGATGCAGCACCTTAGTGAGTGTCGGCCCAAGAGTCTCCAATGTTATACTCCCCATCTAATGGGCAATTGAAGTTCAATACCTCAGTCACCCTACGGATTGTTTGCACGGCTATCTCGCCAACCTTCTCAGCGATGTCAGCACGGCATGCAACTTGAATTTCATCGTGGACCCAAGCACACATACAGTAGTCAGCATCCCAGCCCTCTACATATCCTTGTGCTTTCATCTCATCGGTGAATTCCACCAGCCATTGCTTGCAGATAATTGCCCCTGCGGATTGGAGTAAGAAATTAACTCCTGTAAATGCAGCTCTAATTTTCACATGCCTACCGTCTAGCCCTATCAAGTAGCCACGCCCTGCTGCTTCAGTCACAGCTTCACGCAGCTTCTTCAGAGCTGGGGTCTTCTCCAAGAATCGGTTCTTGATTGCCTTGCCTTCTTTAGCTCCACCTCCTACCAGCTTGCCTATAAGCGCATCGCCTCCACCATAATTAAACGCATAGATGAAACGCTTAGAAGCATCGCGTGAAGGTAACCCTGCCGCATGCTGATTAGTGGTATGGATGTCACCCTCCAGCAGCTCTTTGATGTAAGCCCCTCCATCCCATTGGGACATGTAAGAGCCAAGGCAACGCAACTCCAGGCCTGAGGCATCAGCACCCATCAGCTTCCAGCCTTTGGGGACAGTGAATAGTTCACGACATTGCTTACCATAAGGCGCTCTTGTTGAGGGCACTTGTCCGATGTTGGGTCTGGTATGCGATGCGCGTCCTGTGACACAACCATTGGTCATGACAGAGCCATGTAGCTTGCCGTTCTTGACGTTCTTCAGCCAGCCTTGGGCACCTTCAGCGAGTTGTCCTAGGCGCTTCTGAAGCATGAAGTATTCAGCCAGTGTCTTAGCTTCGGGATAAGGAAGACGTTGCAGCACTTCATCATCAATCTTAGGACTACCACTAGGGGTGAACTGGGTAGGTTCCCAATCATACTTCTTAGCTAGACAGTGGTAGATGTGTTCACGTGAACCAGGATTGAACTCAACAATCTTGATAGCAGTGAAGGGAGCATCTTGCACACGGTCTGCACGAAGGGCATCACGGTAGTTCACTGAGCGTTTAGGTGTCTGCACACCAAGGGAAGTAACCCAAGGGGTGAACAGGCTCCATAGGGATTGCTGTATATCACTACGCTTGGCAGCGAGTTCAACAAACAATTCATCGGCTTTATCTTCATTGAAGACGAAACCATTACGCTCCTGTTGCCACATGATTTCAGCAACACGATGCTCAAGGTCTAAGGCTTGTTGTGAATAGTTCTGACCAACAATCTTATTCCACAATGCAACAGTGACACGGACATCCTGCTCACAATATTCCAGCATCTCTTCGGTGAATACATCCCATGCATTGTCTTGTTCACCATAGTCACCCTTCATCATCTTGAGGCGGTAGCCCCAAGCTTTGAGGGAGTGTGAACCAAACAGTTTGCGTGGCAGTATCTCTTTACGGATAAGGTCAGCGTCATACTCCTTGATGTCTGCCCAGATAAGACGGGTACAGACCAAGGTGTCTATGAGTTTCTTAGGTGTAAAGGAAGGATACAGTTTCTGGATTGCCGGTACGTCAAACTTGATGCCGTTGTGGGCTATCAATTCATCTGCTTCGGATAGCAGCTTGATACCGTGGTCAATCTTATCAGGACGGAAATTGTAGTAGGTGCCTGTGTCTATGTCACAAGCGGAGATACAGTGAATGGTGGTTAGTACATCGAGGAAGCCGTTGGTTTCTATATCAACCACCAGCCTCATTAGTCTTCTCGCTTTAACAAGTAGGAACGTACAGTGGATACACCTACACCTACAGTATCTGCAATCTCTTTACGACTGTAGACACGCAATGCATCAAGCGCATAGATAGCATTACGCTGCTCATTGGTGATAGTAGGACGGCCTACTGGATTCTTGCCCATACCAAGAGGGCACTCCATGCCTAAGTCAAGCTCATCTTGCATGCTGTCTTTTACAGACGCAAAGTCTGCGTGATACACGTTGCCATCCGTGATAACTAAAGCTATGGGTCCAGCGTATTCAGAAATAATACGGATAGATTTAGCCACCTCGACAAAGGCGAATGCTTCGGCTGGTTTAGCGCCACCAGCATGTAGGCTGAACACAGCTTCAGCAGGGTCTTGTGAAATCTCCAGATAACCTGGTACAGATTCGATATTTTGTAAAGTAAACATAATGTAATTCTCCTAATTAGAATGGGGTTGATGCGTCTGCAACAGGTGCAGCATCAAAGATGGACGGTTCAAACAAGCGTCCAGTATCGTGGTTGTATTTAAGAGGGAAGGTGATGCCTGTCCCTTGGCCTGTGTAACGGTCTTTCAAGATACGGAAGGTAGTGGTCTGCCGTGCGCTCTCCTCTTCTGCTTGCTGGTCCCTTTCAAGACCAAACATAAAGTGCATCCAGAAGCCGATAGCTCTGGAACCTTTGAAGTTCCTGATTGAAACCCTGCCTCCTTCCTCATGGCTCTTACCTTCTGGTGTAGCCAAATGACTTACCATTGTGATAATGCAGCCTAGGCGTTTGGCAGTCTTGGCAATGTCTGCCGTGATGCGTTCAAGTTCAACACGCTCATCTGTTGTCTGACCTGTAGCCAAAGCGGTGAGGTGGTCCACATAGAAGATACGAATCCCTTCTGAGTGGTGGAGGTATTCAATGTTGGACTTCACTACGTCCCACTCGCAGACACCAAAGCTGTCATACATACGCAGCCGGTCAGCTTCCATGAGTCCATCAAGGGCAGCATTGCGCTCCTCTTTAGTCCAATCTCCATTGGGTATGTGGAACTGTTTACCAGCATGCTTACCAGCAATGCGGATAGCAGTCTCAGTAGGCATCTGCTCTAAGAAGAACACACCTACCTTTTCCTCCAGCTCGTACATGTCGTACACAATCTGTTGGGTCAGGAAGTCTGTCTTGCCTACGCCAGTACCTGCACCTACACAATAGACTTCACCGTAACGTCTGCCATATGTAGCTCGGTTGAGAGTTTCAAGACACCATGCCAAGCCAAACTCAACAGGCTTGTCCATCTCTTCACGAATGTCAGAGAGTGAGACTATTCCGTCAGGACGGTAGGGCTTTGCTTGCCAGATAGCAGTGATGATTTCCTTACCGGCCCCTGCCAACAAGGCTTCGTTAGCATCCTTGTACCCATTCAATCTAGCGACTGAACACTTTCCAGGGGCGAACAGTGGAGCGCATTGCTCTACCGCTTTCTGTCCAGGTTCATCGTTGTCGAACATCAGCACAACTTCTTCAAACTTGTTGAAGTATTCCATGTTGGAAGTGATAGCTTTGGCTGCACCTCCTGCCCCATTGGGCAAAGAGAGGACAGGCCAGCGATTGTCTTGCACTTGGGATACAGACATCGCATCAATAGCGCCCTCGCAGATGACTAGCTTCTTACCATTGGACCAAAGCTGCATACCGAACATCGGCTTGTTAGCAAAGTTACCAAGGATGGGAAACTCTTTGTCTTGCGTTCTCAGTTGCTGCGCGACTAACTTACCTTCTGCCGTATGCAGTGGGCAGATATGCACAGGTTGTCCCTTGTATGAGCCTACCTTGTACTGAAAGTGTTTAGCCGTTGCTTCAGAGATTCCTCGTTGGCGTAGTGCCCTGACTTCTCCATCTATTAAGTTGCTGGACATACGCTTCCTTGAGGGTTGTGTTGTGGTTTCACCATCGGCTTTCTCATAGTAGTCACAAGAAGAGCCGTAGCAGTTGGCGCGTCCACTTGCGTAACGCGCTAGGTTGTCCTTAGAGCCACACGATGGGCATGGCTCCTTACCAACCATGATGCTATCGTCTAGCTCTCTCATGGCTTACAACTTGTATTCAGCATACTTAGCACGGATACCATCTTGCATGGTGGTGCGTATATCGACTCCATCTTTCTTTAGGTTATGCACCACGGCTGCTAGGCGAGTGATGCCATATAAGCCGAATGCTTCTACTGAGGTAATCTTTCGGCCAGCATTTAGGTGGCGTAATACTTGGGCTGCTTGTGACATAATATGTCTCCTTCTCGGTTGTTGAGTGCAGATAAAAGTGTCCCCTCCGAAGAGGGAACTAAAGGGGAACAAACCAAAACGACTTTGGTCTGGTACTGATGCAACTTAATTACTGTCCAGCCATTTCTTTACAGAGAAACTGGGGCAATCTTTGGTTACGTTGGGTAGGTCACGGTGACCAAGGACCTCGGCATCTGGATACATATCTTTCAATGTGTCCAGCAGTGATGCCAAGGTTGTGTACTGTTCATCCGTGAAGTTGTTTTCAGCGACAGTGACATCATCTTCAGTCACGCCACCTATAAGACAGATGGACACAGAGCAGTCGTTGTATCCTGCTGCATGGGCACCGATGGCATCGGGGTTGCGGCCATTCTCAAGTAGTCCATCACGTTTAATCACGTAGGAATACCCGATACCTAGCCAGCCTCGGTGCCGGTGCCATGCGTCTATCTCAACTCTGCCCACATTCTTCATACTCGGCTTGGTAGCAGAGCAGTGAACTACTATGTAGTCCGTAGAGCTTCTTTTAGCCATGCGTGTGGTATTGATTCCTTTGCATAGAGAAAGCCGTGCTTGGTACACCACATTGCATATGTTGTGCGCGAAGTCTTGGAGATTCTCTGGTTGGGATTGGAGAACACAAACCTGATATCTAAGTCATGTTGTTCTTTGATTAACAGGTGCTTCTGGCGGTCTGCCACCATGAAGCGGCCTTTTGTTTCGATGTACATAGAACCTATCTTGAAGTCAGGTGTGTACTTGGAGTTACGCGCTGGCTTCACATAGTGAATCTTCTCTTCCTCGTAGGTGTAGGGAATGCCTTGGTCCTTCAGTTCCTTAGCAACCCTACTCTCAAGACCAGAGCGAAACCCATACTTCAGCGCAACGTCCTTAGAACGGGATGTCATCTTCGGCATAGTCAGTCTCACTAGTGGTGGAGGTGGATTCAACTACATCACTCTCATCGAATGTATAGCCATCTTCATCTTCCTCAAACGCTGCAACAGCAGCACCGCCTGAGACAGCTTCAATGACTTGCACTTGCTTCAGTCGCAGGGAGACACCGGCACCTACTAGTGAGGTGTAGTAGCCAATTGGTTGGTAGCCTACACGCAGGATGGAGCCGTTCCACAAATCAATTTCCTGGTGGATAGGCTTACGACGAGAGTCGAACACGGCTGGCTTCTGTGTGAACACTTGACCTTCACGGGTCTTACCTTGGGCCTTGAGTTTGAACTTGACCGCCACATCACCTGTCTCTTCATCAATCTCATAGGGAGGTTGGGTGCGGAGTTTGGCACGGGTAGTCTTCTTCTCTTTCAGAGCTGTGTTGATAGACGCTTCAAGCTGGTCATCCAAGAAGGACATCAAGTCTTGAGCCTCTTCCTGTTTGTAGACCATGGTCACTGTGTAGTCACCCTCGGCATTGAACTTGGTGTCTGGTGTGAATATTTTGGCCCAGTTAGCGCGGCCTTTAGGGGTGATGATGATTTTCTGTTTGGACATGTAATTTCCTAGATGTCAGGTGAGCATTAGCTCTATTGGTTAAGATGAGAAGTGATGAACTCATCAATGATTACGCCTTGCTCAATGAGCTTGGCTATTAAAGTGATAGGCAAGGCTTCACCCATCTCAATGAGTGTTGCTGCTATGTTTTGTTCAAAGGTGTAGTAGTCATCCTCCATGTCTATCTCCTAGATATAAGAAACCCCTCACTTGGAGGGGCTTCGGCTTTGGTGTGGTACTGATGCAACCTAATTATTCTTAGGCTTCATTGGGGCAATTGTTGTTTTGAGACAACTATTAGGCAAAAGAATAACGAGAGTTAACTGTGTTAGCTAACTCCAAGGTGCCTTTGGAGGGAGGCAAGTTAAAGTCTTCCCAATCCTCAGGCTTGAGTTGCTTGCGTAGTTCAAGATACAGGTCATGTACAATGTCTGAAGATTGATACATCTCAACCATACTTTCCCTGATGGTGTGCCAGAACTCATCTGTGAGTGCTGCATGGGTGGCAAATGAGTCATGAATAAGACTGAAGCTATCTATCCCCTCGTCAGCCGCACGGCTCACAGTTAGCTGTAGGTGGGCCGCATCCCAGCTATGCACCACGTTGGGCGACATGCCCTGGGCGCTTTTCCTGGAGCATATCTGGTCAGTCTCTTTGGACATGGATAGATACACCAGCGCACCGTTGATGTTGGTCTTCACTCTACGTGACTCCATATTGTAGTAAGATTGCAACACAGGTAAACCCAAAGGCGTAGTCCAGCGTACAGGCATTGTCTGCTCAGAGCCATCTTGCATTGTGAACTTGGTCTTGGCTACCTTACTTGCAGCTTCTGTTAACCAATCCATGAGTATAGCTGGGCGCTTCACAGTGCCTACTACTGCATCCCATAACAACCTAGCAATATAAGAAGCAGCACGATAACCATCATCATAACTGAATGGGAATTCTGCCCCCGTCTTCTTGCACTTACGCTTCAATGGGCGCATGACATCTTCAATGATTTGCTCACGGAATCCGTACTGCTTACTTCCATATGAATAGGTCATCACACTACGCTTGGCCTCGGACCTACCAAAGCCAAACTTCAGCCACTCAAGAGCCAACTCTGTGTAGTTTGGTACACGCTTTTGCTGGTTGTTTAACACAGGGTCCCCCCAATGTTCAAAGGGTTGTTGTGAGTCCTCAACCAGTTGTGCGACTACCTTGTCAGCGACAGTTTGATAGATGTCTTTCGGGGTATCAGTCGGCAGGATATTCACTTGCACGGCTGTGGTTGTACACCGCATAGCCATGGACAGGTGCTGTAGGCCTGAACAGGAACCATCTAGGGCTATGGGTAGGTGTGATACAAACGCCTCTCCCTGCTCACAGTAGCCCTTCCATTCAAGACATGCAGCAAGGAATTGCAAGGGCTTGTCAGCCTCAGACCACTTCCGATTATCCCATGGGTTCTCTGCACACTCTACTATCCAGTGTTCATTCTCATACACCCATTCGACACGCTCCTCAAGTGTAGCCTTGCTGACCTTATCGAAGTCACCATTGTTGGCTAAATGAATAGCAAGCCACTTAGCACCTGACTCCCCTAAGGCTTTCCCCTTGGCAAACCTGATGCATGCTTTCATTGCATCCATGCCCATTCCATTGAAGCTGGACACACTATAGACACGGCCTCGGAAGTCAAGGTTGTAGCCTAGATAGAACTGAGCTGCATCCTTAAACTCTTCAGCAGTCGATAACATGGAGCGCATGGCGGCACGTTTGCTCTCGTTCTCGCGGTTACTGACCTCAATCCTATGACGTTCTTGAGCGCATGCTGCTCGCTCATCTTTAGTTAGGGCATCATAGTTCTCAGGCCATCTGTAGCGAGGTTCGTTGTGTGCTGGTGGGATAGACGGACACCAATCAAGACCGTTCATGAACATCTCTTCAACGATGTTGTACATGTCCGAGTTCACTTGCCAAGCTGTACGTTGCATGGCATTCACAGAGTGGAGGACCACATCCATATCAGCATGCTTGAGTTCTTGGAAGTATGGTGCATTCCGTGTCTTGATGAACTTCACAGGACGGTTGTAGTTCGTGTGGTATACACCGTTCTCCAGGTTTTCATAAGTCCAATCTCTAGGTGGTACAAGTAAAGGCTTGTACATTGGAGCTGTCAGACCTACGGTATCACAGCGTTTGGCTATCCACTCCATTGTGTCTGATGTTGCACGTATGCGCTTCACCTTCTTATTCTTACCAGCCATCTCCGTTGTAGTCTCAACAAGCCCGACTGTGTTCATCAGTATAGTAAGAAGCGCACCACCAAGCTGCACAATGTCATTATTGGACCATGGCTCCCATGATTCGATGTTGCCCTTACCAGCTTCATCATTCATGCCAGCATCTAACACCTTCTGTTTATGCCAGCTTGTGCGCTTGTCAGCACTATCAATCAGACGCCTCCATAACTTCTTATCTTGGGAGCGAAGGTCACTAAGACGGAAGTCTTCTTCTATCTGGGTTACTGCACCACGGAGTACAGACTGTAATGATGCTGTCTTTAGTGTCAGACCATTCACGATGTACTTCATGAATATGAAACCAACCACCCTTGGGTCACCATCTTTGATTAGCTCTTTACCTCTATGTCCTCGTCCTGCTTTACGAGGTTCATTCAACCATTCCTCAATCCCCTTACTGAATCTGTCCAGCCCCTGTGCCAGGATAGTGTGTCCGTATTCAGTGCTGGATTCTTCTCTACGTTCACGTGATTCATTGAGTAGTTTATTCATTCTATCAATCCCCTCATTACGCATCGCCATTTCCAGTTTTATTTGGTCTGCAAATAGTTGGTCTTCTATCATCATGTTAGACATTTGTCCCTCTCCTTTCATTTAAGTACCATGCGGCACCCTTAATTTCACAGCATGTCCTCAGCTTTGAATTCGCTGCGGCTATGATGCAACCTAATTAATTTTTCTTTCCTAGCTTCTTTCCTAGCCCCCTTTTTGGTCCTTTTTCAAGAGGCCCAAATGAGGGGTGAGTACCTTATCACAATGGTTGCCTTGTAACACCCATTAATCCATAAGAAAACCCAAACTCCAGCGTTTGCAAGCGTTTGGGTTTTGTTTGGGAAATCCTTAGAGGGTGTTCAGTGTCAATGAATGTCAATAAATCGTTGGCGCGCCCGGAGGGATTCGAACCCCCGACCAACAGGATCGGAACAAACTCTTTGAGAGTTAAGTTATTGAATTCATTGGGGTTTCCTCTAAGGATTTCCCCTTGAAACCAGGTTTTCTTCCTAGTTTCTTTCCTACTATACTACTATACAGCCCTTAATCCGTCCGTTTGGTGGGACGTTTGGAGAGCCGTTTGTGCCAGTGCTTGTAACAGTAGCATGGCCTCTGTCTTACCTCCATCAGTAGCCTTCGCATACCGAGCCGTTTGGTTAATGTCTGAGTGTCCCATGAGAGCCTGTACAACTCTCAAGTTAGCTCCTGCTTCACACAGTCGGGTGGCAAATGTGTGCCTGATACAGTACCAGACTTCCTCGTCCCCCCATCCCATGTATGGCCTTGCTGTCGTGTTCCAGAAACGCTGACAGTGCCACTTCTTATCTAGCCCATCGAAGACTCTTGCATTCCCCTTACGTCCATCAGATCGTCGCTGGATTATTTCTAGAAGCTTCCCTGATGCAGGAATAGTACGCTCTATGTTGTTCTTGGAATACTCAGCAGGGATGCGTATAACAGGGTTCCCTTTCAGGTCCTTAGTTAGCCACTTAATCTGCATATTCCAACACTCCATCCAGGGCCGCATTCCTGTAAAGAATAGCACTTGAATGAAATCTGCCAGCAAAACATTGATGGCTGGGTCATGGAAGACTATCTCGTCCGAAGCCAGCTCTATTAAACTTCCCTCCTCTTCATGTGTGTAGTATCTTAGGCGTCCTACAGACTTATCCTGCCACGGAATGCTCGGTCCCTTGAGCATCACGCCATCGCGTACCATGCGATTACACATCGCTGATATAAGGGACATCTTATTGTTGATGGTGCTTTCGGAATTCCCCAAGTCTGTCCTCAGGTGATAGATAAGATTATCCACTGCATACGTGTCAAACTTGTCTATCGTATAAATCCCCATCTCATCAACTATATAGGCCCGTAACCGTCCCCACGCTTTGACGACTTCCTCTCTATAACCCTGAGAGCATAAGCTCCACTGCATCTTCCACGTTCTTTCAAACGCTGCATCAAAGCTGTTGGAGCTGCGGCCCATAGCGTCCAGTTTCTCTGGTACTAGGCCTTTCTCTAGGCTGTCAATGGCTTGGGCTTTGGCTATCCTTGCCGCGCCCAATTCCCTTACAAACGTGTTGAAGGGTGTGCCCTTGACGGTTACCTTTACCTGATAACCTGTGGCTGTCTCGTAGATGCCCTTTTCTATCCGTATTAGCTTACTCATAAGTTCACTCCTTATGTGTAGGCCGCAGGGGCTACTCTTGGAACAGGTCCACTATCCTAGCCGCCATCATGCGACCATTTTCCGTCAATTCAATGTGTTTGACGCGTCTATCCACTGGGTCAGGCACAATCCTGACGAAGTCCAATGGTTCATCTTGTCGCCTACCTATCTGTTCATTAGATAGGGCTGCGACTATCCTACTGGTGGTAGGCCGTGTCAGGCCCAGACTATTCATGATGTCTGTACCTGTAACCCTCCCTCTTCTCATCACATAAATGAGGACACGTATCTGAGCAATAGACAGGTCCCCCCCTATCTGACTTAATGCTGCTAGGCTATCCTGCATGCCTCTCAGAACAACTCCCTTGTTGTATTCAGCACTCATATACACACTCCTGTGCGCTATCATTACAGCACACTGTTATTGTTTTGTCTTGCCTCGGTAATCATCGTTGAACAGTTTATGTGTTGCGCCCCACTCTATCATTTTCTCGCGTGAACCCACTCTTATGTACACGTGACGCGCCATTACCAACTCTATCTCTATCAAGTTTGATGTAAACCCGTAGACTCTTCTCATGTTATTTTTCCCTGCGTCACTTCTATGGTGACTGCTACTTTGAAGATTATCACACTGATTGTCCTCAGACAATCACCTTTTACTATACCTCTCTGTTCCCTCTTGTAAATACTTTGAGATTATTTTCATGATTTTCATAAGCTTGCACGTAAATCTGTCCTGACTCAGTCTCATAGATGTTCACTTCCATGACTTGGGTCAATGAATCCAACATTTCAACTATTAATTCTCTATCCATGTCCATGGTCCTGCTCCAATCCAAGTTCATCTTCAATCCAAGCCATTGCAGTGCAGATTTCATCCCACTGCCGGTCATTGGCATCATCCCCCTCGGAGATTAGGTCCTCGCGTACTGCGAAGAGCGCCTCCCAAACAACCTCAACGGATTGTTTGATGTCGAAATTAGTTGCGTTTGTGTGAATAATTTTCTTAGACATGGTCTTCTCCTATGCTGCATCTGTTTGTTGTTCTGTGTTACCGCCCCACTGGTCAGCCATGGCTTGCGCTATACCTGAATAGGTTGTGCTGCGAATCTTCCAACGGTCTGGGCTGGGTCCTAAGTTGTTCTGGCCTGAATCCGTCTGGTTTCCAAAGCGTTCTTTGTCCTCCACCATACGGCCCTGTATACGCTCCGTAGGGACCAGTTTGGGCAGTCCCCTAGTCCATAGTCCCGTCTTCTTGGACGCATCGTGTCCAAACTCATAGGGCTGCACGTACTGTGGTCTAGGCATGTCCGATAGGCGGCTGTTAATGCATCCCACTGGGTTCTCTATGCAGACCATCTTGCAGGGTGCGTCCCATAGGCGTTGGATGAATGCCAAGGCGGCTTCAGTTTGTGCTGCACGTTCTGGGTTGCGCTTGTTCCAATGTAGGCCAGACACTGCTAGGTATGTGCAAGGTGGGTGAGCTATGAGCAAGTCAAACTGGCTCAAATCTAAGTCAAATACAGACCCTTGGTAGTGTGGTCCATAGGCTGAATCACTGGGCAGCAAATCACATGACATGGCGTCATGCCCTGCCTTGATAAACGCGTCCCTTACTTTGCCGCTGTACTCGCATGCTACTAATACTTTCATTATTTTGCTTCCTTTTGTCATGTATTGCCCTGCGACACTCATTAGAGCGCCACAGAGCTTGCTGGTTACTTGATTGCTTTGATTCCGTGGTAAAGTCCTGCCCCCACCATAATCAGCACACAGAGCAACCATGTGCCCCCTAGGCCGAAGACCAAGGGCCATGTGTGTGGCAAGAATTTGATTCCGAATAGTGTGATAGCTGTTGCTGTTTCCATGGTCTAGGCTCCCTTAATCCATGTGAAAAATAGCGGCTCTTCACCATTCCAAAATGCTTCTTCAGAGCTATATGCGCCTACTGCTTCATCACTGACGACTAGCACGTAGTACCACCCAAGGCCCTCGATGATGGTGACCATGCTGCCACCCCCCGTGTTTACTTCTGTTGCTTTCAATATGTCCATGGTCCTGCTCCTTAAATCACTGGTATTGTTGGCATAGCTTCGGAAGAGGTGAACAAAGCACCGGCATCATTTCCTTCATCATCCCGTGATGGGAAAATAAGCAATCCATTGTCCAACTGGATGATGATTGACCGGCTATACCAGCCCATCATTTCCTGCTCTTCTTCGGTCATGTAGCGCACTGATTCGATTTGACGGCCTAGTAGTAGCTCTGCTGCCTCATTAGTCCATTTGTCTTCTATTTTTTTACTAGTCATGGTTATTTCCTCGTTTGTTGCTGCTGCTTTTTCAAGCGTTTAAGTTGTGCCCGTTTGTGGGCCAATTTGGCTGCTGTTTTGCTAGCCGTGTTTCTTGTCGGATGTTTGCCAAATGCTGGCATTGATTAACCCCCTTTGTTGTTGTTTGGTTTACTCGGTAGCACTTCCATAAATGCCACCTGATAAACCAAGGCAACTAATGCCTTTCGGTATCTATTAGTGCAAATGGTAGCTAACGTGGGCAACGTCCTGTGACCAACATTGGCGGCAATCACCACATGAGCCAGCATTATGTTGAGCTGGGCAATCAAAGCCTCGTGATGGTACAGAAGTGCTATGGACACCGCTAGTGTTGCCTTTGTATTTGTTGCTGGCTTGGTCCACCATATCGTCACTAACCCGAACCACCACATTAGGCACTTGTGCCAAGTTTGCAGCATTGCGCGCCTCACGTGTTGGAATCCAGTGTTTGACTTGTGGTGTAGCTAGGCAAGCCATGACCATCAACGTGGCATACTCTTTGCTGAAAATGTCACCGGCAGAATGCCACCGGAAAAACGATTCCTTAGCCATAGCAATCATAAATGCTTTGAGCCAAAGAATTCGAAGCGGTTGTGATTCAAGGGCTAGCTTGATAATGGCAAATCGTCGTGCTTTAGCATTCTTTGCCGGTGCCATTGCATCATGGCCCTTTTGTGCATAGCACTTGTCACATACTGAGCCAACCACAAGCGCAAGCTTTGCGCCCCTTGGGCACGATTCAAGGGCTGGTATGGCAAGCGTATAGGCCGGCATTTTGCTGTTTTTAGATAGACCTAAGAAAGCACGAGCATTCGGCGCTGTATGTTTGCCAGCGATAAACGCCAAAGCTTGTTGGCCTAACTTGCCTGATTGCGAAAAAATAGCAATGGCTTGCTCTATGCCGCTATCTAAGTGGATCGTGTTTATCATGTTCATTGTTCTACCCTCTATATATTGTTGGTTCGCTAGTAGCGTTTATCACTTGGCTATCAAAGATTGAACGCAGTCTTTGCAGTATATACAAATCTTGTCCCGTTGTGCGTTCATCATGAATTACCATTGTAATTAAACAATGGACCACGTTACTAGCTTTTTGGTTTATTTCTTTGGCGGTTTTTCTGGCGGCCTGTAGTTCGCGCTTGCGCGTTGCTAGTAAGTGGTCAACGGCTATCTTGTAATTTATGTGTAATTTTTCCATTTCTCTGTACTCCATTTGTTGCATTTGGTTTACTCTAGCGGCCTAGTGTACCTGAGCCGCTATGGTAAAATAAATGCTATTAGTAATGCGGGTTAACTAGGTATTGGCCATTGCCGAGATTGAATACATACTCTTTTTCTAGTGCTTCGTCTAGCAACTCAATTTCGTCGAATTCGAAATTAAAGTTTGGCGCTTGTTGTTGGAATAGCTCGGCACTTGTTACTACAGTAAATAGACGTTTATTTACTGGATCAACGTTTTGGTATGCTTCAATTATATCGCATGCTTTATAGTCAGTTTTCATTGTTCTATGCTCCATTTGTTGCATTATAGGCGGCTTAATTATGCGGCACTGAATGCTTAGATTTAACATGGTTGAATAAACGCTCAAATACACCTATATTTTTTGCGCAATAATCAAAGTTATCTGTTTTAATGCCATGCTCCTTATATAGAGCTACTACGTACTTAGCATTAAGCAACTTGTGGTAGTGGTAGGCCACACGACACTCTAAGCGCTGTTTTTCCATCAGCTCCGAATGTTTTTTTAATTTAGAAATTATCTCCGTTGCTTTCATAATAATACCTCTTTATTTATTAAATTGTTCACCTTAATTATAAGACACTCAACCCGTTTGTCAATATTACTTTGCTATAAGCATATAACCATTAGTGAGTTTGGCCCTACTATATTATATATATGCGCGTAGCAATAATCATGCCAACTATAGACAATAAACCATATGCAAACACTATGCCAACTATGGAATTTCAACGTAAATAGTTTACCTATGTTAGACCATACCTAAACACTAAAAGCTCTTAGATGGCTATTTTGGAGCTCTAATGTCTATGTGGATAACTTAGTGTATAACTAGTATTGTCAAGTGGATAACTCAGGTGTCATTGTATGACTTTGAGCTTGTGATTAGTCACGCTGCTATGTACTTCAGCAATGTCTAATGTAGTCCTGAGAACCACTATCATAGGTTCTTTCTCTTGTCAATCTCAGGAACTCACTGGTCAACTTGTGACTATCTTAGGTTGATTAGTCATAGTGTGACTGACGGGTCATAAGGTGACTGA
>ERZ1046148.139-NODE-139-length-43965-cov-6.355363_pt1 | contig 43965 bp, 23 predicted proteins | sample MGYA00383090_ERZ1046148 | MGnify/ENA primary metagenome ERZ1046148 (study PRJEB29581, sample SAMEA5548360) | metagenome | biome: marine; feature: coastal; material: water | depth 25 m | study: Short-term variability in the microbial, nano- and picoplankton... | reverse complement strand
ACCTACAGATCTTAATCCAGACTTTACAGAATTTCCATCGTCGAGGAAGACATTGTATTCTTCAAAAGTAGACATGGCTTCCCCGAATGCGATTGCTGCAGTAGTAGTTGCCAAATCAGATGAAATGACACCGTCATTGTTTGCATCCCAGCCATCTGCATCCGGATCTTCTAAATTATTTGACTTGTTTAATGGATTTAAACCAAAATGGATTTCCCACCCGTCTGGTATTTTGTCACCACTAGATGAGGGATAAATACTATTTTTAGTGAAACCATCCCAATAAAACCAATCGGAATCGGCATCAAGTGGGTCAGTCCCCAACCAAAGGTCACCGCCGAATGAATACTCATCTGATTCTGTGCATGCATCTAATATATTTGAAAGACCGTTGTTGTTTCCGTCAGTGATATACGGCCAACGCAAAATCCCATTGGCATCAGGAGGAGAATAAGTACAGCGTAGTCCGTCTAATTCAGTTGTCCAATTCGCATCGGCTCCATACCAATATTCCTCTGGCCCTGTCAACATCTCCGCTTCGGATAGAATCCCGTTACGATCAACATCAAATCCATCCTCATCGAGATCCAAAAACATATCTGATGCATTGAGAGGGTTCCATTCAGTACACTCGTAAACATAAGTTTCAATGTTTAGATAGCCTGATTCAGAGCACATCCATGCTTCATATCCATCCGGCAAACCATCACCATCTGTATCAGAAGAGCGCGGGTCGAGGTAGATTCTTTCGCCAGTATTAACATCCGTAATTCCCGTCAAACCTCTCGGAAAACCGGGTTCCGTGCAATTTGCAGGATGAGGCCAACAGAACTCTTCTGTTGAATTCAAACCATCATTGTCACGATCGATTAATGCATCCGATGCATTGTCTGCATCTAACCCTTCAATATTCACATCTCGACCAGTGCTAGTAACCCATGACATCATTTCAGCGAAGAGGTTTTCATGAACATCTGGGATTCCGTCTCCATCGGAATCTGTAGTTGGTGGCTTTTCACCAGTGGTTTCATCAGGGTGAATATTACCCACTGAAGATACAGCAGGAAATTGAGACATGAATAACAAACTCGATACAACTCCAAGAGTCATTAACAGTGTGCTTTGACTTCGCCTCACCAGAATCACCTACGGAACAAACGCCCTGCCTATTCGTGGTATGAACACCCCGCTTAATAGAATGATGGAGTGATGTTCCGACATCTACACGCTATGAAGGGTCTATTACCATGACGAAATCGACATTTGGAGTGTTATCAAGGAGGTTGATTCAAGGGCTTAACGCGCCCGGGGCGAATCATGTCAATGTCGATAACTCATCTCGGCACCGGCAGTCGCGGCAACTGCACATTGATTGAATGTGGAGAGCAGCGCGTACTCCTAGACCAAGGATTCAGTGGTAGACAATTAGAGAAGCGGCTGGGCCGAATTGAAATGAAAGTAGAAGACATCACTGCGGTCCTAATCACGCATCATCACGGAGACCATGGCGGTGGCGCTGGAATAGTACAAAGGAAATGGGATTTACCAATTCATTGTAACGCGAGAACCGCTACTGAATTAGGTTTGACAAATGTCAACTTATTCGAGTCCCTTGAAGCACTTGAATTCGGACCTGATTTAGCAATATTACCAGTTCCAGTACCCCATGATGGCGCCGATAATGTCGCATTTGTGGCCAGCCACCGAGGGGAGAGAGCTGCAGTAGTTACTGACCTTGGTTCATGGACAGATGAATTGTCAACTCATCTCAGGGGGTGTCAACATATTTCTCTGGAAGCAAACTATGATTCAGCACGCCTTTGGAATGGACCCTACCCCTATTCACTAAAAGAACGAATAAGTGGTCGAGGGGGCCACCTTTCAAATGACCAATCTGGCAGATTTCTATCAGAAATAGTTACCGATGCAACCAGATCAATTGTTCTAACTCATCTTTCCGACAAAAATAACAAACCGCACATGGCTGAATCCACTGTTCTCCACCATATTGGGGAGGAATTCACAGGTGATATTGCGATATCTACTCAAGACGGACCTGATTTCTCTCACCACATTGGACATTCAGAATTAGAATATCGTTCGCAACAAGGATTGACCCTGTAGTTTGAGCCCCTAAGGGCTCATCTTGGTGAAGACATAAGAACGTCGAGGAATCTCTCTTCTTTGTGAGGGGCCGCCAGAACCGAGACGACCTCGCGGTCAGCGAGGTGATTGGAGTAGTCATGCTATTGGCTATGATAGTCTCAGTTATGGCTGGAGTGTGGATCTTTTTACAGCCATATGTCAAGGAATTTCAAGACAATACCAATTGGGCAAGTGCTAATGGAATTGCGGATAGACTCGAAGATAGATTTGCTGTAGTTGGAGTTGCTCCGGAAGGAGTTGGAATACGGCAAACCCTTTCCGTCGTATCCACCCAGGTAATCCCTATAATCAATTCAGAATCATGGACTATTTCTGCTGACCTAGTAGGGTATGAGGAAACGCAAATCGAGGAAGTAAACGGTAGTGCTTTCACTCTCAAAACGAGTAATGGAAGCGCTTCTATTGTGGAAATTGTTGGTTCAGATGGCATGGAGAACTATACCGTTAACGATTTGAGCGAAACTATAACCATCAATCATAATCTGAGCATTTACAATTTTGTAATGATTACTGTTTATGATGATTCTGGTGAAGCGATTCATCGTCATGTTGGAATCTCAATTTCAGGTATTAAGGTTGTAACTGTAATGCAGAACGGACACCATGAAATAGCTCTAATTAACGATGCTAGAATAGAAAAGTTCCCTCAAGATAGTTGGATTATATCACAAGGTCCTGATTTGGAATTAGATGAATTATATGATGGCCGTATGCGTGGATCATTGCGACTTGTTGATGTGAATGTCAATGGTTCATTATCGAACGGTAACAAAATCGCTTTCGATTTGATATCACAAGGACCTTTGGAATTGTTTTCAGGTTCTGCGCATAATGTGAGATTCACCTATCTATCCTCGATTGACGCGATAATAACTCCACAAATTCAAGAAGGTTGGCTAACAGACTATACTCTTCACCGTGCATCCGGGACATTAGATCAGCACAGAGGTATTTCGCCATGGCAAAGAGCAAGCGGATCGGATGGTTTTACAATAGACTCAGGTAGAATAATCGACTTGGAAATTGACCTTCATCGTATCGAGGTGAGAACGTGAGGGCTGCTTTGTTGTCCCGTGACGAAGATGCAGTTAGCGCTGCTGTGGCAGCAGTATTACTATTCGGAGGAGTTCTTTCAATCATAGGAATCATGTTGATGACAATGATACCTGTCATCCAAGAGTTAGAAGGAGCAGTGGAGAAAAATGACATGGAAGCACAGATGCTCATAATGGCCGATGAAATCACTGGACTTTCCGAGAGAGGTATGCCCGGTGATCGTGCACAGGTAGAATTATCCACTGTTGATGGCACTTTACAATGGGATGAACTGGGAGGAGGAATGTGGTATTCTGCCAGTTGGTTTGAGGGCCATTCATTCAGAATAGACGACGCTCTAGATCTAGACCAACAAGTCCTCATCAGACACCCTGAAAGCCATATTGAAGCTATCTGTTTTAGTGATATGCGCACTGGACCTGAAGCATATTTCCATTATTCTTCATCATTGAATTTTGACAAGATACTAGTCACACCTGCGCCCCATTTGACTACTACGCTACAAAAGGTAAATGTCTTACACAATGGCGAGGAATTTTCGCTTAGTTCTAATGAGGTTCTAACTTTTGAAAACCCTGGTGTCATTTCTTCAGACCAAGAATTAGTTGTCTTAGGAGTTAATGGAGATGATGGTGCTACACATCTGCCCCCTAATGACAAAGACAGTAGTGATGGACAGGGCAGGTCATGGACGATTCCATTGGAAGACGGTAACACAACAATAAGCATACTCAGCGAGGAATCTGTCAAAATAGAATGGTCTGGTGCAGCAGGTATTGGCGAAGATTTATCGATATTACCTGCATATCCTAAAGCAGCGGTTTCATGGAATAGAGATTTTCAATTAAATAATTCCGGTGTAGTAAATATCATCACTAGTAATGATGCTCAACTTTACCTCTCCCAAGGTGACAATGGAATTACTGGAGTCCAAGGAGATGATGGTTCTTATCTAGCAAAGAGATTCATTCCCCCTACAATACCTGGTGAATTGGTACTAACAAATCCCCAAGAAACAGATACAACGGTAACTTGGCGTCAAGGAGGTGTGTCGGTCGATGCAAATAGTTCACTTACAATACCGTGGCCACCTATTGGGCAAAGTGAGGGTTTAATCATTGAATCTACAGATGAAATAATGATGCAGTGGTCGATTGGCACACAAGGTATCAGTGAATTGAGCGCTTCTGATTCAGGAATGCATACTGGCTCATCATTCCTACTACAAAACAATGGTACTTATTTGCTAGAACTAGAAGGAGTAGAAACTACATGGTTCAACCAGACCACAAATACAACTCTCTCTGAAAGTAACAAATATTCTAACATTAATATTGCGGGAAATAGTGAGCAAATAGACGTATACGAGGGTGATCCTTTACGTATTACAATGATCAAGGGTTCATCGGGAATATTGCATCTTGAAAGTGAAGGTACACGACGTTGTGTAAACGTAAATCAGACAGCATCAGGATGGATAGATGTAAACTTACCATGGAAAGATGTAGCAGGCAGACCGATTCCAGATATTATCCGGTCTTGGAACGATGGTACTCACCCTGCTGGCATAATAATAGAATTAATCGGTCACAATTCCCAGTCAGAACATGCTATTATCGCGAGTGCTTGGGCATTCCAACTTTCACGTTTGACTTACACATTCTCAACATCAATTGCTGGGCTAGAAGTTGCATGGTCTGGGGGTGCTGTGATGACCAATCATCCGGAATTAGAGCCATCAGTCATACGATCACCAATAGAGCGTGGTGGACCAGGACCGAGATTCGCTGCAACAATACCTGCAATTCACCCAAGTGCTGAAGGATTAGAAGGTCAAGGTAAATTCCAATTGGAAATCGACTTGGATAGACGTAGTTCTCTTTCCTCACGAAATGCATTTGAGGTGCGCCGTGGTTGGTATGGTCCATATGGAGGAGAAATCGCGTCGCTTAGTTCCCAAGCACTAGATGGAAGTGAAGACTGGATTACTTTCCCTGGCCAACTTGACATCCTGGATGACTATATCGGATGGGTACCGGTTCCATCGCATGCTGCTGCTGAAGCAGTTTGGCATACAGGCGGAGAGCACATTCAATTCACCTTGCAAATAGCAGATATGAATGCACTGATTAGGGAGGCATGAAATGCGTAGTCGAATCCGTACTGATGAAGGAGCCGCTTCAACAGAATTAGGCTATGTGTTTACCTTTTTACTGGGTGTATTATTACTCTCCATGTTCGCTGTTTGGTCTTTTGAGATTGAAACATCAACACGGGAAAGATGGAACCTTGCCGCCATCGATGCAAATTTGGCTGATATCTCTGCTGCGGTTGAGAGAGCAGATCTTGCAAGTAGAGATGGTGGTGGAATAAAATATGCTGAGTCTGTAGAATGGCGCTATACCGAGGCGGATGAAACTCTATTCACATTGGTATTGACCGATGAATCACTTGACTTATTGCATCCAGAAATAGCATTGGAAAGATCGCATTCTCTCTCGGGAACGGGCATAGGCAATCATACAGGACAAATCACCATAGCTGGAATAAGTCATGTTTGGATAATCTACGAAGATGGTGAAACAAGAATCGACACTATTCGTCCTTCTTTCTAATCAGCGACCCATTACCGCTGCATGAACCATCATTTGCACTTCACGCATACGAGCCTTGGCTCCAAGTTCTCTGAATACTGAGAGGGAGCGTTGTAAATATTCCATTCTTCTTTGACGATCTGGTGCAGCACCCCCTAATCGTGCCAATAACTCGCCAATTTGCATACGTAAGTCGTTTGCTTCAGCAATTATCAAAGCCTCTCGGTATCTTTCTAAAGCGTCATCCAAATTGCCACTATCTTGGAGAACTTCCCCTAGTAAAATTGTGACTTCGACCATTGCTAATTGATCACCAGCTTCACCCATTGTTTCAAGAGACTCAGAATAATGATGTAAAGCAAGATCTGAATCTCCATTTTTAGCATAATATCGACCCAGCACTGCTCGCGCACGTGCATGCAGTAATTGATCTTCAATTCCTTTGGATTCATCATAGGCCGTTAGCGCGTGTGTACGTGCACGGTCAACTTCTCCTAGGTCTAACAAAGCCCTAGCTAAATTTATCCTTGAAGATACCATCTTTGGATTATCTTCAGTTGCCAATATACCTTCGACTTCTCCATATGCCTCCAAAGCTTTGGCACTATCACCCTGACGACGGAATAAATAACCCATATTATTGTAAGTCCTTGCTGCACCTTTGACATTGTTTGTATCCATATGTAATGACAGTGCCTCTCTGTGCATCCTTAGTGCTTCATCAGCATCTCCTCGCTTAAGGACAATATCTGCGAGGTTAGAAAGAATATCTGCAATGACAGAGGTACTTGAGGATTTTTCAGCCTTTTCTTTGGCTAAAACAAATGAAACTTCTGCCTCATCAAATCGACCTAGTATAAACAGCAATTCACCCTGTAATTGATAAATCCTACATGAGATGATATCAGAAATACCGTCGAAAGAAATCTTCTCCAAAAGGCCTAGTAATTCGAGATGACCTTGACTAATTAATGATCTTCCTGATTCAACTATTAACTCAGCAGCCTTTTCGTTTCTGTGACTAGAGATGAGATGATGAATCAATTCGATTATGATATCAGGCCTATGATTTTGATTTTCGTACCAATTAACTGCCTTGGCATGGAGATCAACTTTTGCTTGGTCATCTAGACTTTGTAGTAAAAATTCACGTATCAAATCGTGAACGTCATAAGATTCAGAATCACCATGACGTGCAAGTCCAGCTTCTACCAAATCATCGAGCTCATCAATATTGAGATTTTGTTCTGCTAATGCTGCAAGAGGTATGGGTTCTCGAAAAATCGAAAGAGCACCTAAAAGACGCTTTTGCTCGGCTGATAATTTGGAAAATATCTCAATATTGACATAGTTCTCAAGGGTTTCATGGAAAGCACCTGCTGAAGCACCACGGTTAATCAATTCTAAAACAAGGGGGTGTCCACGAGATAAGGAATGAATATAGAGTAATTTTTCTTCGTCAAGATTAGTGATTGTTGACAGTATACTACGTGCAGAATCCTGATCTAGGCCATCTAGTGGTAATACCAAACTAGCGATTTTACCTTCAGCATTCTTTAATGCAACAACCGGACGGAAAGAGCGAGAAAATATCACTAGCCCAATATCGCCTTCACTTTCAAGAAGTGCTAAAGAAAGTGCCTGTATGGTTTGATGAAGAATCTTATCGCTAACCTTGTGATAATCATCGATAACGATTAGAGAAGGTACACTTTCTAGCGCCCCAAGTAAGATACTCGCTGCATCTGCAGGATTTGGAGCAGGAGTTGCTGCAACAAAGTCAGCAAACATAGTATCACCAATATTCGATAACCAGTCAGCAATATTTTCAAAGAATGCTCTAGAACCTTCCCAATCTTGACAACGGTGATAGATGATGTTACGACGGTGCATGAAACCTTCAACTAATTTTGCTGCAATTGTCGTCTTACCAATTCCAGCAATACCAGGCACCAAAATCGTAGTTGAGCGAGCTTCTAGAAGATTTATCATATTCTCCATTTCAGATTTGCGGCCATAGAAATGTCGTAATCTTGGAAGATCACCAAGGCTGGTAACAAGTTGCTTTTCTACGTGTTTTGAAAGATCTCTCTCTACCAAATCTGCTGAAAGTAATCTTACATCCATCACTCCATTATCATCCATATAGCGTATCACATCGACAGGACGCATCTTGAATGGCAAAGTCTCTCCAACTTCACCGAGAGTGGTCGTAATAGTCTCGCCATCAGACAAGATACAGCGGAATTGGAAATCTCTGAGTCTTTTCCAAGTCTCAACACAAAGTGCCATTCCAGATTCAGTTAGAAAGTATGCCTTGCGTTTACGTGTAACTCCGTTTACATGTGCCTGTCTCTCGATGAGAAGGCCTTGGTCTTTGAGACCGGTAATCGCTCGAGGGACATTTGACCTAGCAATTGCCACTGCATTTGCAATACCCATCTGCGATAAAGCAAATGGTACTTCGACCGAATTTATGAAATCAGAATAGTCTGAAAGATGTAACAATATCCTCTCCTGCACTCCTGGCCTAGGTGAGTTCGGCATGAAACAATCTCCTACCTTTTACCCTTAGATTGTTATGTTTTAATGATTTGTTTTGCTATTGATAATTATTGAACAAGTTATACCAACTCAGGGTTGATAATTTGGGTCAGGAACCCATTGGTTGGTTGCAGCATCCCATATCCATCCGGGGTGTTGTGATTGTTGAACCGGTTGTGGTGCTACCACTTGTTGTTGAGGTTGAACAACAGCAGCTTGCTGTTGCTGATTTGATTCGTTTTTGGCCCATGCATATGGGTCAATGTCTGCCTTAGTTTCTGAATCTTCTCCCTCCATATCGAACTCGTCTTCAAACTCAACAAAGAAGAATGCACCGGCTCCTAAGAGAAGTACTAACGAAACTAAAATCAGAACAGCCCACATCCAGGTTGCTAAACCTTCAGGTTCTGCAATACCAGAACTAACACCATAATTTCCAACTGCTGTTTGTCCATCTTGTGTAAACACCAAGACCACATCACCATCTGTGCCGATTTGAGCATAAGAGATTTCCATTCTCCAGGTACCATCCGCATCAACTATTGTCTCGTTAACGAAGTCTCCTTCCGCATTACCTTCACCAACAAGCCTGGCAATCACTTTACTTCCAGGTAAACCACTGCCTGTATAGACGGCATTATTTCCAGAAATAATCTGACCTTCATCCTGACGCTCAGAAGTAAAACTAATTGGTTTGACTATGAAATTAACTTTATACGAATAAGCCGGTACATCATCTAAATCACGAACTTCAAAAATCACATTTAGTAATGACCAATTAGCCATATCCGATGTGGTCTCATGCTTCAAGTGCATAGGGTCATACGTGGCCTTTAATTTTGAATCAAATATAATGAAATCATTATACCCATCATCATCAGTTGAGTCAGGATCGTCATATACTTGAGGGGGTTGGAAGTGACTTTCATTAGCTCCAATTCCGTCAGGGTCGGTAAAGAAATCTAGCAAATTGATAGTGGCACCACCCTTACATCTGTCAGGGGACTTTGAGTTTACATCACAAAATATTGTCTTGGTTTGAGACCAACCTTCGGGTACGAATAGTGGCTCCTCATTTGCAGTATTTCCAACTTTAATGTAATGTAATCTTATTATTTCTTCTACTGAATAGTCAATAGTGTCGTATGATTTTACGACGAGGTTATAGAATTGATCATGAGTTAATTCGCTGCTTTCGCTGGTATTCCAACTAGTCGACCAATACCCATTGGCTAGGAAAGTGGTCACTGGGTTAGGTCCATTATTGATTGCAAGGCCAGTTGCAATATCGATTAACTGGAACTCAACACGGCTAACAGTACCATCATTATCTCTAGCAATACCAGAAATAATAATCTCTTCATCGTTATGAATTATATCTAACGGCTTTGGTGTATCTACCTGTACAAATGGCACACGGTTGTCATTATCAACAAGTACATTCACAACTTGAGCATCACAGATACCGACTTCACCACGACAATAACTAGAATCAGAGGTCCAGATAGTGAATGTATATTCTCCAGAATACAAATTAGTACCACCATAATTCCAATCATAAGCCCAGGAAGTACTAGCATCAATTGAAGTCAAGGTGTTGTAGTCATTGGGACCTTCAATTTTGAAGTAGACTTTTTCAAGATCTATACCGCCGCGATAAGCATCACTAGCAGTGCCACTGAAGCGAACTTTACCGTCAGCATGACTTGAACCATTTTGAGGTGATTCAATAACTGTGGCAGGTGGATCGATGTTCAAACGATAGACACGAGTAGTAATTTGTGACTCATCCAAACCATCAAATGACTTTATTCTAAAGGTCACGTCCTCTTCGAAATGGTCAGACATATCTCTTTCATATGACCACTGCTTGAACGGATAATTCGATTTATTTACCTGCCCATTAGAACCGGAGTTATCAGTAGCCAAGTACCAAGAGGTACTGCCATGTGGTTGAATCTCCACACGATTCACTGTACCAAACATCGCTTCAGTAGCATTGGCATCATTGTAATATGAACCATCGGTTTGGAATTGATAACCGTCCCAAGCAGTTCCACTTAGGGAAATGATACGAGCAAATGAGGAGTCTTCTTGTTGATCAACTCGGACTGAAGGAGCCATATTATCGAGATTGATAACTTGGTCAATTGGACCTGTTAAAGTAAAACTATGACTTGAACGGCCTTTGTCAAATTTCTCAACATCTACAAAGTACACTGAAAGTTCACGTGTACCACTACCAGCAGCGCAGTCAGAGTCTTCGGAATCAGCAACACCATCGCCGTCATTGTCAATAGCATCTGTGCAAGAATCCTCTGCAATCCAAGTTGTTGAAGAATTGGTGTAAGCCTCGTTCCAAATTCTATTCCAATTATGATCTATGTGGAAATTAGAAGCCAGTGTGACCCATTGAGTAAAGCCGAATTGGTCGGTTCGAAGATCATACAATTCCTTACCAAAAGCATCACTAATTTTCACTTTAGCATCTGCCACTTGGCTATTCTTAGCCTTGACTTGATAGCGCACTAATTCACCTTCTTCAACCTGTACTCCCCACTCAGTACCTTGATTACGCATGTAAACATCGCCGATTTCAAAATTGTTTAAATCCGCAAATGTGAAAGTCGTGGCATTATCCTTCATGTCCATAGAAATCGGCATATCTCGAGGTGGCCATTCTCCAGCCAGAGGAACTTTCAAGCAAGAGTTGGGATTTTCTTCACAGGTTTGACTCGCCCATTTAAGCCAGACAGTATGTTCTGGATTGGAATCTAGTGTATCAAATGTTTCAGATTGAACAACGACTTTGGATTCTGTAACATTGTATATCTGTTCAACATTTGAGCTCCAATCGTTACCGCTGAAAAAGCCGATACTACCATATTTAGTCCCATATTTATCGTCGAATTGAGAGAGTCTAGCCGCAAATTCACCGGCTTCAATATAATTATCTTGAACGTTTACTATTCCTCCTAGAACCCTTATTCCATCACCAGAATTACTAGTTATATTATTGTTAATAACAGAGGCGCTAGCCATGAATACGTGTAATGCTGGGCATTGGAAATCACCCTCATAAACACCTGTTGAATTACAGGTGCCATTAATACCACTAACATCGTTGTCAGCAAAGTGAATTCGTGATTTGGTTGGTTCTTGGCTATAGCCGCCACCACCAACATCGTTGTAGTGATACTCTCCGATTAAAACCGCTTCCTGAGCGATCTCTGTAAATGTATTATTTTGTGCAATTACGTCCGATTCACCGTAAATCCACAAACCATTATAACCACCAATCGGACCGATTTCGTTACGATTGATAGTCACGAAAGAGTCCCTGATACCAAATCCAGACGCTTCACCTGCACCAGAAATAGTATTATCATTAGCAACGATTATTGCACCATCATAAGCAGTAATTCCTGCGCCATTTTCAGTGACAATAGTATTGTTGTTAACCGACATGACAAATGATGCATCCGTTGTAGTCTTGTATGAGTTAGTGTCGATTGCATTACAAGTAACATCGAAATTACTATTGATCAATTGCCCAGAACTGGCTTTGAAAAACACACCTTGAGAATTATCAGAAACCGTTATTGTATCGATATTTACATCTGAGTTTTCAATAAAGATTGCTGACGTCCCACTCTGGCAATCTGCATCAGCACTTGGCGAACCTGCTGGTGCTGAAAAGGCGCTATTCCTTATTGTTAAACTACCAAGGATACCCTTACCTGCATCGATGGCCTGAATCGCTGAACCATGGCGCTGTTGGCCATCTATTCCAAGGGTGAAAGTACTATCACTTATTGTAGGAGCTGCCGAATTCATCACCAGAACATTAGTTGTATTAATCTCATCAAAACTCAATCCTCGTGCATCAATACTAGCGTCATTAAACACCAATGCTGCATATAGGTAAGTGCCTTGAGAGACTTCGACTGGTAAACCATACGCTTTCTCGAAGGATACGTAATTTAATTTGGTCAATGACCTATCGATTGTATAATCGAGAAACATTCCAGAACCACAAGCTGGATCGGGATTGTTAAGAGGATTGACGTAACAATTTCCAGTTCCACTATCTGGCGCAGTGGCCCAACGAAGACGAATGGGATTACCATTACTGGCAGGTGATGCTCCGCATGAAGAATCACCAGCACATATTGAACCTTCTACAATTATTCTGTCACCAGCGGGAATATTAACAGTAGTTCCTGCATTGATTATTAGTTTGGCGCCTTCGACAACGGTTAGATTACCATTTAGGTTTACAGTACCCGACCAAGTTTCCGTTGTTGTGATATCACCAGAGGTGGTAACCGCACTTGCATTTGGTATGTATATCATACCTAGAACTGAAGACAATAACAGTAAGGCAACAAGGCTTAGGCTTTTAGGAACTCTCACATCGGACATGCTTACTCAAAGTAGTGCACTATGGTACTCAACATAAGGTTTGATGCCTGCTGTTGAGACATAAATATCAATTACATCAATTAATATCACGATAAATGGTGATAAAATATCATTTATGATAAATAATATCATTTCCTCTGAGAGCCATTGCGACTGTTTTCGGCCTCCTGCGGCCATGCGGTGGCTGAGACTGACCCGTAACCCCATTTATCATCGTGCTCAATTCCCGTGCTGAACGGTACTGAAGAGTTTTTTAAGGCCCATTTTACCTCTTTAATGCAATCACTATTTCTATCATTACCATTGGGCTTCAATTGCTCATTATCTTCAAGAATTAATGCTAATATACCGGTGATGAATACAGTTGATATCGAACTACCAGTTGATTGGTAATACTCGCCATTATTTCCAGTCGAAATAACCGAAACTCCAGGTGCTACAACCTCTGGCTTTTGATTTGGGTTCATTCTTGCAGTTCCATCATCAGCAATTTGAGAACCCCTTGAAGAACCACTCCATAAATTACCATCTTCGTCACTAGCACCCACTGTGATAACCAGATCTACATTTCCAGGAACAGCAACCAATCCATCATCTGTAGCACCACCATCATTTCCAGCTGCAGCAACAACATATACGCCATTGTCGATTGCTTGTCTAACAGCAGATACACTCTGCCCTTCACGTGTTTGATTTTGATCTTGTAAACCACCAAGTGACAAAGAAATAATATCTGCTCCAAATGATTGCCAACACCATCTAATGGCATCAGCAACAATAGATTCAGCACCGCTATTAGTTCCCATTCCATCATCTCCAAGAGCAGAGGCTATTCCCAATTCAATACCCGGCGCTATTCCTTTTTGATGACCATCTGCAACCAAAAGACCTACCATCAAAGTACCATGAGCAAGATTACCATGATCGACTGCTGTTTCGGAAGAGCCCCAAATATCTGCGAAGGTATACGATAGATGGTCCAAATCAGGGTGGCTACTGTCCAGCCCCGTATCCACCACACAAACTGATACCCCTTCACCCGTCAAACCTTTATCCTGAAGTGTGCGTATTCCTGAACTTTCAAAAGCCCATTCAGATGATTCAGGTTCCACCTCAAGACTTTGAATGATCTGTGAACGCCAAATAATCCATACCACTAATATTAGAAGAACAAATATTGAGATGTTAACAATTCTATTCTTGTCAACTCTTGCTCTCGGCAATGGTAATGCTGGAACAGGAGCCCAACCCATTACCTCAGAACGCCAACCGTCTTGATGACCGGCAACTGAAGGGTCAACTGCGGTTAATATCTGCGAATCTGTAGGTTCAGATATGAAGTCGACATTTCCATACTCGTCGACCATGACTGCACCAGCATTTGGTCAGACCTCAATCGCTTGAACCTTATGCTATATTGAACAATCAGAATCTCTTCTTACTGCCAGAGCGAGCAACTTTATAGCCACCAAATACAACTAGCAATCCCAGAATTACAACGATAAATGGCAGATAAGTACTCTCTTCACCGACTGCTACGTTAGCGAATTCACGGTTGAAGGTTTGAGGTTCAAGTTCATTTGCCACCGGAGTATCACGCGGGTTGATAGTTATCTCGAATCTTTGTGGTCCAACCTCAAATCCAGCGTAATTGAACTCTGCATTAACCGTACTTTCTGCAGGTATAGTCAACACTACTGTCTCTGAAGCAAAGTCTGTGCCATCAGTTCCGACAAGAGTAACCTCAATACCGGTTGCAGCGAGGAAACCATCGTTCTTCACTGGAATAGAGAAAACTCCAGCTTCTCCTGCTACTGATTCCGACACCAGTGGAGTGATTGTGCTGGTGTCAATCGACAGATCTGCAACTGAAATTTTTGCCACAATAGTACTTTCTGTGAATTCACCACTGGTCGATACCAATCTAACTGTAACATCACAGGTTTCGACTGTTGCTCCAGCGGTTGGACTGTAAATAGTGAATTTTTGATTCCTGTCATTACGAGGTTCAACATCCATCGGCCCTACATTAGGAGGTTGAATATTCCATCCATCGGCAATACAATTCGGTGACAATTCAGCACTCGGAGTAATCTGATCCTTACCATTACCATAATTTTCCATCATGAAATCGATGGTTGTTCCAATATTTCCTGCATTGAAATCTGCAACACCAATTGAAGTCTCAACATCACTAATTCCAATGGAGTAATTCTGTGGAACTGTGACATTAATTGGCAAAACAGATGGTGCTGAACCAGTATTTAGTATGATACTCACAGCATGTCCACCTATTGCAAAACTCTCATTTTGTGCTGGTAAAGTTATTCGAGCCTTGATTACTGTTTGTAAATCTTGATTCGTATCACTATTATTAGCCCCTATACCTAGAGTTAAGTCAATATTATCAATCCATTCGTCAGCACTACCATTCTTGAATTGTACAGTCCATTTTGAACCATCATCTGCTCCAACACTACCGCTTGCAATGAAAGTATCACTTATTTGGTTACCATCATAATTTACTTCGATTTCAAGTTCTATAACCTGATATTCAGTACCGCTTTCTATCGCTACTAAATCTGTCAAATTACCATTTGCTCCAGCAAATGAAACCACATTCATGTCTAAGTCACTGACAACCCTACGGTTTAATTCGAGGACAATATCCAGTGGATCATCCAGAACCTGAGCTGTTTTAGCACCAGTATAGTTCATCCCAATTGCCAAATCATGCTCAACTGTCGAGAAATCAGCAGAGACTGTCACACTACCGATTGGTAATATCAAATCCAATCCACCAGTTTCTGTAACATTGAGATACCATGATTGTCCATCACCGACATCAACTACAACACGGACTGGTTCTATTATCAATGAATCAGAAGCATTGTGTTCTTGCAATTGGAAATCTGTCCAAGAAGTCGAAACTCCAACTCTACCACCTTGACTCATTTCGAGATCAATGGTTCCTCCGGAGTCAATCGATGCTTCAAGTAAGCCGACTGCCACTCCTCCACCATTCGGTCCAGGGTTCTCCTCAAGGACCACTACTGTCCAAGAACCGGGGGTGACATCTGCATTCCAACTAAGAACTCCGGAATCTAGTGTTCCACTGATTATTATCAAATCTCTGTCTAGACCAACTTCAGGATAGAGGGTGATACTAGCCCCATCAAGACGATTGACATCAATTAAGTCAGTAACATTTCCAGATACGCTAACCAAACCTGCAGTCATCTCCATATCTTGATTGTTCAAGGATGCATTCGTAACAGAAATACCACTTTGATTATTATAGAATACAGTTTCAAATCCAACCTTAGATGCAGACACATTGTATGTTTCCTGAATCGGAACATAGAGGCGCCAAATACCATCAGAATTAGTTTCTATCGTCTCATTGATGATTCCACCTAATACGGTGACGTTTACTTCGCTGATACCTACAGTGTTGTCCCAATAGACCTTGCCACTGATCTCTACAGTTAGGTTGACATCGACATCTCCCAATTCTACAACTCCTGCAACTGCACTTGTTGTTGAGAAAGTTATGACACCCTCTTCTAATAACAAATTCTCACGCAAAATATCATTCGAGTTAGATACATAAAGTGTCCAATCACCAGGCAAAAGGTCGATGATTATACTTCCATTATCATCTGTGAGATCTGAACTAATATTGCCATATCCGTCAAGACTAACAGCTTCAACTCTTTGTCCAACAATCACATCACCAGTTAGAGATTCTTTGAGAGTCAAGTTTGCTTGTACTACTGGTATTGTTCTAAAGTGTAGATCAATACGATTCTCCGTAGTTTCATTTACAACAATATGTTGGCGGTAAATCTCAGATATATTGCTTGATTCACTAGTAAATGGATGAATCATAAAGATCCAATCTCCTTGTGGTACGTATTTAGCAAAACTTCCATTCTCATCTGTTTGAAGATCGTAAAAGACACTCTCATCATTAGCATCCATGTAATATATTCTTGAATTATTCAAGGCGGTTGCATTATCGTCTTCAACAGCAGTTCCTGTTACTAGCCACATAGGCTCAAGTGCTATCTCAAAAGCCTCTACATTTTCATCAAGACCAACCTTTAATTCAGGTATTTGATCAAGTTTAGTAGAAGAATAGTCAGTAGCGTTTTCATCGTTTGCGTTAAACTCTTCAATTATCACAGAATATGATCCGATAGAAACATTGGCAATCAGTTCGCCTGCAATATTATAGTCAGCAGCTGTCAGATTCAATGCGATTCCATGTGGACCTGTTGGCACTAGACTTACATCTGGTTTCACTACAGTTCCATTCTCCCAACTCCTCTCGGAATCATGATCTAGATAGATTCGTAGTGTAACTGAAACGTTAGCAGGTTCTGCAATGAAATTCAAACTATTGTTGCCAAATTGGGCAACTGAATAGTTAGAGAAACTCGGTGCATTCATTGAACTATTTGAAAGGCTAAAGTTCCAGAGACCAGGTTGAAGATCAAAGATAAAGTCACCTTTAGTGGTTATTTCATTTCTCCATTCTAGTCCATCGACATTTGTAGCAATCACCTCGATTGGCTCCCATCCTGGAATTGTTGAGTCCCATGAGATGTTTTCAGTTCTCAAACTAATCTGACCAGAAACAGATGAGGTTTCTTCCAAGAACAGAGCATTTGCAATATCATTGTAGTAAATACCATCTGCAGCATTAGTCAATAGAACACCTGCGCTAGCCTTTGAAAATGAGTCAATGGCAGTCACGTGGAATGTTCTATCTACTGGAAGTCTCATTGAGAATTCCCCCGTAATATTAGTTACAGTCTCAAGATCAATATTACCTGAACGGAAATGTACGTATAATGAGGTTGATGCTGTTTCATATTTGCCATCATCGAAGTTGGCAGAAGTTAGATTATCAAGATCTGTTTCTGAATTTGGCAAATAGACGGTACCATTAACCCATGCTGACTCGGTATAATCCCAAGTTATTCCCGATTGGTTGTCACTTGAAACTTCGACTTCTTGCCACAACACATGTAGGTCATCACCATCATCAGAAGCGATCCAAGTCCCTTGGGTTAGTTCAACATGTATCATCCCACTAGCATTTGCTGTGACATTGAAGGTTTGTGCTGCAACCTCTCCAGGTAAAATCTCAATATTGGTAAAAGTCACAACTCTATTTGCGACATCAAGTATAGAAGCACCAGTATTGTTTACCGCTCTTAATTGAACTGTAACATCTGTCATGTAAGGAACGCTCAAACCATCACGTAAAGTCACATTTACCTCATCTCCTTCATTGATATAAAAGGTTGAATTAGCATCATAAAGCCCATCGGAATCGATGTCAACTCGCCAATAATAGTCCCCGGGTAGTATCGGTCCATGCGAGAAACTACCGTTCTCGTCAGTAGTGATAGTTACTGAATCTGAATTACCAAAGGTCGTGTCAACAACCTCTATTGTTTGGTTAACAACTGGAGTCCCATCTTCCATCAACAAAACGTCACTGAATAGGAAACCTGGTATAGAGAGGTCTTCCTCTGAGTTAGTGGTAGAAACCGTAATAGATTGCTCCATCATGTGAGTTCGATTATTTGGTAGAACTACTGTAACTTGATATTCGCCAGGAACCATGCCACTTAGGTAGAATGAACCAGGATTAACTATATCACCTGAGAAATATCCAGAACCGATGAATTGGCCAGTTCCATTGATTTGTCCAATACCCTCGAAAGTACCTGAGCCCTCAAAGTTCTCACCAACTAATTCTTTACGCAAGGTAACTACACCTTCAGCTGTCATTCTTCCATTAGCAATAACCTCACCAGATAGATAGTAACTATCTGCTTCATCTGTAGAACAAATTGTTTCATTCACAGGTACGACTGGAATTAGATCTGTGGTGTTTTCACATGCTACAATTCCGCTAACATTGAGCCAAGAGGCTACCAAAGCACCACTACCGGTCCATGTTCCATTTGCAGAATATGACCGTCCATCTGTGATTAGGCGTGTGTAATTACCAGTGAAGTTTGTCACATAAGCCAAACCTTCACTACTGGTGAAAGATCCTTCTTCATCAAAGATTACCTCGCCAGAACCATCTAGAATTCTGACTTCATCTGTGGTGAAAGCACCGCTGGTAGATGTAAGAGAAATATTATCGATATTATTCCATACATTCTCTAGAATAATCTCTGCGCCGTCGATTGTTTCACCGGCGAAATCCTCATGTCCACTCCAGACCAGTAATCCCTTTATCCCAGTAGTCGAAACTACAATGTCGACAGATTCAGTGATTTGTTCTACACGATCTGCTTGTGCACCTGTGACATTAATCGTATTTTCACCAAGCCAGGTCATATTAGAGACTTGACCTAGAACAGCAGTAATTGCATTCGTTTGACGATCATCATTATCATCGATTAGAACATCAGAAAGACCGTTTGTAAACTGTCCTGTTGTGATTAATGTTCTATCTGCAGTTGGATCAAATTCACCGACATAAGCAGAGACTCTAATCTTTCCAGCAGGTGCTAAGAATGAGTAACTACCATCTGCTGCTGCATCTGTAGTTCCAATTGGTATCCAGTAAGTATCTGAATCAAGATCGGTCTCATCTTCGCCACTAAATGCATCACGTTCAACTAGAATTCTGACATCATCAAGACTTTGACCACTTTCTGCCATTTCAACAGTTCCAGTAATCTCAGCACCAGCATAGTATTTCATGATCTTTACTTGCGAAGTTGCTCTAAGTACTTGAGAACCAAGTGTGTTATCTGATGATTCATCATACCAGTTCGCTATTACGAAGTGGTTCATCATTGCACCAGGCATCGGTAAAGCATTGGTTAGGAAGGTGTTTGGACTACCACTACTACCTATGTGTAAACCAGGTTGAGGGTTCATTCCTTCACTATCGACACCGAGTGTAGATGCTCCATAACCAACATATGTTTTTGCTACCATGGTATTGAAGAACTCAGGTTTGTGATCGATTCTAACATCACTTAACTGCAATGGATCAATATCGGAACCTGATTGCTGATTGATGTAATCCTTTTGCATTGCTTCATCGAACTCAGCACGTGTCATCTCATCAGGGAATTCACCACGAACTGTTTCGTATACCTCGGTCATGAATGTATTGAAGTCCTGACCGGAGAGAATTGTTGGTGCTGTGAAAATACCTGTTGGATTACCACCATTAAAGTTAGCATCAGCATTATATTTTCCACCACGCGGGTAAAGCCTATGATCAACTGCAAAGTAACGTATCTCGTGATTTCTAGTAATCGTTTGACCAGGTGCACCTTCATGATCCTGAACAGTATACACGCGGTTATTCATTAAATCAGTGTACAAATCGTTTAATTCGTCTGAATTGAGACTATTTGTCAATATTTGAGTGATTGTTGCGAGTCTTGCATTGTCACGATGAATGTGAGTTGCAACCGAGTTAAATTCTTTGACCAGATCATCGGTATACCAATAATCTCCAAAGATGTAATGTGTTGATTCATAGGTCGTATCTCTAGATGATCTAACTTTGTAGTTGAATGAACTATTTGCTGCATCACGGCTAGACCATGAAACTCCATCACAGGTGGTTTCGGATTCTGATTCACACGGGACAAGAATGCCATCTTCATAGATTCTGAATACCTTCGCAGACGAAGTATCGGCAAGACCATTCACCAAATTGTGTCCTTGAGCAATTACAAGGTTTTCATTGGTCTGAATTACCTCGAATGCATGAACTGATGTTGTAGCAGAATCCTCACTGGTCTGTACATTTTCGATAACATCGAAGGTTTCCTTTCCTAAGTGATTAACCATACTGTTCTCGAAGTCGTTTGTGAAGGCTAAGCCTCCTCCGTGATGATAACTATACGAAAGGTCACCCTTTCCTAATTGCCAGATGAACATTGCCACCAAATCATCCTGCCCACGTGCTAGTAGCATGTTCCCTGTCCCAGGAATTCCAGATTGGAAGTTATCCGATACCGATGGGTGCTCTCCATTGTCTAGAGCTTGGAAACCATAATCCCACCATGAGACGAATGCAGGCTTATCTGAGTAGGACATGTTTGCATCCTGTTGTGAGAGCCAATCATATGCTCTATTCCAACCTTCATCGTTGAAACCACTACCGAAACTTCCAAGATACCAGCGGCCACCTGAATTTTCATAATCGCTGTTATCTAGAAGAGAAATACCAAGTTGGTTCCAGCGCAATAAGTCTGGAATTATGTTGTAGATGTCCTCGTCGATTCCAGATTCATGTTCAGAACTACCCGGTATTGCGGAATCAAGGCCATATGTTGCATGTTGACTTACCAGTATTACCAAAATCATACCAATAGCACTGAATTGTGGTGTGCGCCAAAGTGCTTTACGAGCACCTGAGATACGGTCTCCAGGAGTACGGATACCTAAACGTCGCCATTCTTTTGCCAGACTACCTGCTCCGCTGTAACTCCATAGAGAAACAATTCCCCATGCGCCAAGAACAGCCATTGCTGGAGACGCGTTGAACACGAATCTGCCTGCAGACCAAGCCATGTAAGATGCGATTAGCACCCACATTCCCAATACCAAGCGAACTTGTTTCTTGTGACGTAATCCTTCCCAAAGGGCAATTATTCCCATCGATAGGGAGAGGATGAAAACAATAGGTCCAAAACTGGCGAATAGCATTCCACGATTAGGAGCACTTGCTTCAGCAATTGTTCCAAATATCTTGTTCTTTGTGAAATATCCAGAACCTGTTGTCAAGACATTCCATGAGTTTGATAACTCGAAATATTGTAGAACCCATAGTGTGCCAAGGAAGATTGTTCCACCTACGAAGAGAGTTCCAAGAACGAGTAGCCAAGGCTTATCGCGGAATCCAGTGGTGATGAAACCTATTGCTAGAGTAAATATCGCTATGAAAATCAAAGGTTGAAGACCTGTTGAATTCCAGACCAAATCCATCTGTGGGTGAGCATAGAACGGTAGTGTCATCAAGAAGATAACACCAAGCATAACCAGATTTAACGTGGTTATGATTGTGCTGTCACGGCGTTTGAACATATTCAAAGCAACTTGAATCGAATAGGTCAAGAAAATGATAGCTGGACCATATACGAATCCTTTCCAACCGAGTGCGACAATACCAATACAAACACCAGCAGCGATTGCATTTGCAACGGCTCTTGGCTTCTTTTCAAACACTTTTGATATTGCATTGAGTAGAGCCATAGGTTTAGCTGAAACATTCTTTGAAAGGCGTTCATCTCCACCGTACTTTACTGCACGCAGATAAAACATGAAACCTGCAGAGAGGAATAGTAACACGAATGAATCGTGATCTGCTAATCCCCATGTGCTGTGAGTAACGTGACTAGGCATGAATGCGATTAGCCAAGCCGCTATCACTCCAGCGCCTTTACCAAAGTGATCCTTTGCCATACTTGCAATCGGGAAGATGATGAAAGCACCAAAGATTGCAGGTAAAGCAAGCATTGACCACCAAGCAGCATCCTCAACAGATATCTGAAGAAGTGGAGTAAGAATCATTGCTCCAATTGCTAAAGACCAAGTGAATAATGGCGGCCTAGGATTGATTCCACCCAGAGGGTAGGAACGATCTGCATCAACGATTAGATGAGCGTTTTGCGCAAGAATGTAATCCACTACTCGCTTCATGTACCAAGGGTCAGAGCCTCCAGTCATGTCCCAAGTTGCAGTTCCATAGGCATTCATCGAAGGAACGGCATACCATTGTATACGAATAGCCAATCCAACTATGAAAGATGTGAAAATCAAAATTCCTGCCCAGTGAGCAGACCAGAATTGACGTGCACCTGATGGGTCGTGATTTTCACGATTCATCCAACCACCATATTTCTCATGAGTGCTGAACCAATAGATGATTACACCAAGAGCAAAAGTTAGACCGAACCAAATCCAGACTGCCCATGCTCCCTCGAAGTTATCATTCTCCCAGAAGCCAGCCTCAAACCAAGCTGAAACCTGATAGAGAATCCACATTGCAGTAGTCATCATTGCCCTGGTAAACCATCTTTCAGCGACCATGTATGACACAATTAATGCAATCACACCGGTTAGAAGAGCAGGCCAATAGCCGATATAGCCGTGATAGGCTTCTTCATAGACCATTCCGAGGCGATCTTCATCACTTGCTACACGCATGAACCATAGGGTCGCAGCGTGTGCTGATGCCCAAACCAGTAGAGCGACTTGTAGGGGCAGTGTTGCCTTATTCCAATACATATTAGAGGATTCATCACTTGTTTTGATGTAACTGAACCAACCTTCTTCGCTCGCTGGAGTAAGAACTCCACGTGCTAGAACCGAAACTAGTAAACCAAGAATTATCATGATAGTCCACATACTGATGAAGATGAAAGCAGCACCTTCTCTCACAGCGTTTATACGATTATAGATAGATGGGGCATCATTACTGTAAACAGTGTATTCCGCCACCTGATTAGCAAGATAATGTCCGCCTGCAGCCATTGCTAAAACAAATCCAACCGAAGAGAAGGTTAGTATTGTTGCCCACTCGTGCTTAGATTTACCATCTAGAATTTGAACTCCAAACATGGTGATGAAGACCAGTGCTGCAATTAGATTGGAGTCACCGACCATCTGTACTCCTTTAGCAAGAAGTGCAGTTACCACTAGAGCGATGAGGGAGACGCGCTCACTGGATAAGTTGAGAATTTGCTTTTCACGAAGAATACGTGGTGCGATTCCAAGCATCGCAGCACCCGCCACTGCAAGCAGTGGGAACATTCCGTCAGTGTCCAAGGATAAACCGAAACCGCCTATCCAATTCGCAGCTAGAGCCAATAGGACTGCAAGGGGTGCAATTAGCAGCCCCAGTAGTGCCTTCGACGTACCAGTATGGTCGCCTGATTCTCTCTCCATATTTTTTCCCTCTGTATTTCAACACCCAGCCTGAAGGCTGAGAGCGACTTCGCCACTTTAGAGCCTCTTTTAATGATACCCATCGTAGAGCACAAGGCCATGACGTCACCCGAAAATGACCTTGTCGCCAAGGTTATCACTTCACAAAGCGCGATGCCCAATGTCCCGACGATGGTGTGAACCTTGAAGAGCGATGTTGTCAATAAGTGAATAAGCGATGGACGCCGCCCCTTTTAGGTCGTTCGAAATGCCAGTGCAAGTAAGAACACGTCCCCCGGTTGAAACCAATTCACCAGCACTCATTCCGGTAGCAGCATGATTAACCCAGCCGCCTTCACAAGTAGTTATTCCAGAAATTCTCAATCCCTTTTGCACCGGTCCGGGGTATCCTCCGGAAGCCAAAACGACAGTCAATGCACAAGCGTCATAAAATTCTACAGAGGTAGTGTGAATACCATCTGTGGCTGCAGCTAGTAAAAAATCTCCAAGGTCGCTGGCGATTAGAGGAATTGTTACTTGACATTCTGGGTCGCCAAATCTGACATTAAACTCTACAACATATGGATCCCCAGATGAATCGATCATCAAACCGATGTAAAGCACTCCACGGTAAGGCACTTCCAATTTCGAGAGGTAAGAGAACATCGGTTTCACAATGCGTTCAATGGTTTTTTGTTCGACATCTGGGGTGTAAACGGGAGCAGGCGCATATGCACCCATACCACCAGTATTACGTCCTTTATCACCCTCAAACTCACGCTTATGATCCTGACTCGCAGGGAGACAAACATATCCTGAACCATCCATTACAACCAGCAAACTAGCCTCTTCACCTGCAAGGAAACCCTCGAGTAACACATGGCCATCGCTTGATATTGAATCGACGATAAAAGACTCAGCCTCAGCCCTATCTGTCGTAACTACAACTCCTTTGCCACCGGCTAGAACATCTCGCTTAACCACCCAAGGATCACTAGAATAATTATCTAAAGCAGCATCGATATCAGAGGATTCATCGAGGAGAATAAATGGAGCAGTTGGCACACCGTTTTCTGCCATAGTCTGTTTGGCAAATATCTTTGAACCCTCTAAATGAGCTAATGCTGCTATCGGCCCAAAACAGGGTATTCCTACAAGAGCAAGAGAATCTGATAATCCAGCACATAGCGGTGCTTCGGGTCCTGCAACTACCAAATCACAATCCAAACGACTCGCAAGAGAAATCAATCCATCGATATCTGATGCTGAGATATCATGATTGGTAGCAAAATCAGAAGTTCCAGCATTTCCCGGAGTACAGTGAATGCTGCTAACACTATCAGATGCAAATAATCCCTTGCAGATGGCATGTTCTCGGCCTCCTCCGCCAACTACGAGAACTGAACGCTCACTCATATTGCATTCGTGTTGAGCATACCTCATCATTCTATCGCGACATATGAGGTTAAACAAACGGCGAGATTCTTATGCTGCCAACCAAAGGAGGTAGTATGACCACCCAAGGCACTTCGGCTTTCGAAGAATTAGCGTTCTTTATGCAAATGCTGGTAGTACTGTGGATATACCTCCCCGGTTTTTTAGTCAACACCTTCGCAATGATGTGGGGGAAATGGCTCCCTAAGACTGGTTATGGGCCCTGGCCAATCGATGCTGGCAAGATACACAAGGATGGAAACCGTATCTTAGGAGATGGTAAAACATGGAATGGTTTGATCGGCGGTTCACTGACATCAGGACTCCTCTGCGTTGTAATGGGAATGGTGTTGGATTCATCAAGCTCCGCACCATTCTTCGACCCAGTCGATGAAAATGGCTGGTATTTCTTCGCTGGAGGAATACTTGCTGCTTTTATCTTGGGAACCATTTTGGGTTTCACATCACTACTTGGCGACCTTAGCGGCTCATATGTCAAGCGCCGAAGAGGAATGAAACGCGAAGGAGATACCTCTTCGAAAGCACCATTATTAGATACATTGCCATTTGCCATCAGTGTATTCATTTTTGGATTAATTCTCTTCCCAGGAACATTACATAGTAATACTCAAATTATCCCAGCGATGATTGGTATTGTCGTAATAACTCCTATACTTCACCGCTCATTCAATCTAATCGGCTACAAGTTAGGCTGGAAAGATGTGCCTTATTGATGTGCAAACAAGCGCACCATTGATGTGCTCACAGTGTTTCCAAGTGTTATGCGAACAACTTTCGTCGTCATGATTATGGCCATATTATTAGTTAGTCCGGCTTTGGCAACAGGTGGAACTATCGAAGATGACACTACATGGTCTGGCCAGATTAGTCTAACTGAGAATACGACTGTTAGTGGAAATAGTACACTTACAGTTACTGGTGACATTACGACTACTTCTGATCATACGATAACTGTTGAATCTGGTTCAACATTGGATCTGGATGGTGCAACTTTACAGGGTATTGTGACATATAAATTGAAAATTAATAATAGCGCATCGACAATAGTGCCTGCTGATAATCTAGGTGGTGATGGTAATATCAAAATAAAGTTCAGTGAAGAAGTTGCAGATTGGGCCAGTCTAAATATCACCATAGATGGCAGCACTGAAGCAGGTGTAACAGGGACGGAAATAACCATGCCTGCTGATTTCTCAGGAGATAATGTGACGATTGATTTTACTCATCCATGGCAAGACATACACATAGCAGAGATCATTCTTTCAAGCGGTTCTATGCAGTCGGTTGTAGCAGCGGAAGAATTGTCAGGAGAAGGAGTTCAACTCATCAGTGAATCAGATTCTGCACTTTGGCATCTAATTGTCAAAGGGACATTACATGTTACTAATTCCAATATTATTGGAGGAGAGATTATCTGTGAAGGAACGTGCATGATTAGTGATTCGACCCTTACCTCGAGTGGACCTATCGAAATCACTGATTCAGCAGCATTAACCATCAGTGATTCTATAATGACTGGTAGTAGAACTGATGAAGATATAATTGCTCATGATTCTGCAACAATTACATGGACAAATAGCACTGGTACCGGCGGAATAGTGGATAATTGGATACGTTTACTTTCAACTCGAGAATTCTTAGTGAGCGTCCCTGAAGCAATTGTCAGTACTACAGGGATCGGATATTTTTCCAATAATGCAACTGGAGACAGATTGGATTGTAGTGCTACAGCCCCCGAGGACTGTGATGGACGTATCTCAATTGCCAACACTAAATTACATCGCATTGTCGAATGGCAAGATGGTTATGGCGTTTATCAAACCGAGAGCGCATCAGCAAATATTACAGTAGAAACTATTTGGGGTGAATTCTCTACCAGTGTAGCAGTCATACCGCATACTAATGAATTGCTAATTGACATACCATTGCCAAAGGTGAGTATTACATCAGTTGAACCGGCTGAAGACAAAGGTGACGCAAACTTCAGTCTCGGAGTTCAAATTCACTTGGAGAACACAGGCGTAGCTGATGCATCGGTTCGAATCGAATGCTTTGTCGACGGTGAATATGCAGACATCGCACCTTCAACGCCTACAATTAGTGTTGCAGCAGGAGATATAGCCATGGTTCCAGTTAACTGGCGCAATAGTGTTGGTGAGGATGTGTTACTAGAGTGCAATTTAATCATACCTACTCAATTCCAAAGTAGTGATATTGTAGGTAATAATGCTACCACTAGTTCAACACCAGTTACATGGGAAGCAGTGGATGACCAGGGTTCCAATCTGTTCTATCCGATATTGATTGCAATAATCATCGCCATCGGAGGCGGAGTAGTAGTAATGCGTAACCGTTCAATGTAATCAGCAAGCAGTTGCTTTCTGATTATTGTTAGTCTCGGTATCTGAGTCATTGTCATTCCAACTCAGGTCTATCATTGATCTTGAATCAGTGATTACCGCTCCAGTAACTTCATTGGTAATCTTAACTTCAAAGGTGTAACAACCATCGTCATCATAGAATGAATCTTTCTTCAGAGTATTTCCTATACTACCTGGTAATAAAACCCAATTAGCACCAAACTCACCAATACCTGCTGCAAAGCCATTCTCTACATTCATTTGAGAATAGGTGTATACAGTAGATGATGATTCGTAAAGCACCTTCACTGCAATTGAATAATCAGAATCGATTGGCACAGGAGGAGTACCAGCATAACTACCATTGCTCTCATACAAAGAATAAGCTGCAGTCGTATCACCAATTCCAACAACTAGGCTGACCTCCATGCCTTCATGAACAATGCTTCCATCTTCCTCACTGGTAACTTCATAGATTTGAACAATGCCAGAATTAACCTCGTGATTCATTAATTGAGGGTTAATTGTCAAATAATCAATTGAATCGCCTGAAGTGACTTTTACCTGGTAAGTTGAAACTGTTTCTTTGAGATAATTAAGTGAATTACCTTGGAATACATCAGCTATTGGAACTGAAAGAGTTGTACGGTCAAGACCGATGTCGCCTGCTTGAGTCCAAACATCGGTTTCATTGTAGAGGATTGAAACATCGAATGAAGTACCAGATGTCCCATAGAGGGTTATTTCGAGCTCATCACTACCGTCATTAAAACTAACACTGCCGATGGTGACTTTACCCGAACCAATCAGGAAACTAGCACCGCTGGCTGCTGCTGCTAAGACAATCCATATCGTTATCGAAGTTGCAATTTTTGTTGTATCTAGACGTCCCATCAATTTCTCACCGAAAGCGAAAGCACCCCAAGTCGCAGCCAATAGAACACCGAAAACCAAAATATTGACGTATTTTGTATAGAATATGAGGAATGATACAATTAGCAATCCTACAATTCCAACTAGTTGTAATAATAAGGCATTAATCGAAGGATCATCTAATATTTGTTCTGATGAATTATCGATATCGTTTGTATCAAGGTGTTCTGCCGCCTTAGGCTCGGCCTCAACAACTGCGGCTTTAGGTGAATTCATTGCCTCAGCAGTACTTTTGCCCGCTTCCTTGTTTGCTTTGTCTAGAAGTCCACTCATGATGATACAACCTACCTTCAGAAAAGGTTGAAGCCTTCCCTCTTATGAAATCAACCCCTATGTGGGAGCAATCTAAGTTGATTGATGCTATCAAAGTCCAGGAGCGGCTTCGAACCATTCCTCTTCTTCATCATCATCACCAAGCTTACGCCGGGCAATCGCTGCGGCAGCAAGGGCAACCATAGAGAGAGATGGAATCAATTCAAAGCCCGGAAGATAAACACCGCGCACATAGATTGTGATAGGTTGTGACATACGGTTGCATCCAGATATTTCATAGGTGCAAGAGAATACACTCTCAGCGAAGAACTCCAATGTATGGTATTCGTCGGACCATCCTTGATTTTTCGGAGTGCGGACCATGACGCGGATGTTTTGTGGCTGATCTTGTGAATTGATTTCGGCTGCGACAACTGGCATAGATATCTGGAATCCGCCTTGTTCTAACTTCTTCATAGTTTCATCAGTAACTCCAACTTTGAACTTGTCGACTTGGTTTCCTTGGTTAGAAACTTTAAACATGAAATTGTGGTCTGTCTTTGGTTGTAGTTGTAGGAAAGGAACGTCAGCCTCTACTTGTAGACGGCTGTATTGTTGGATTCCAATAATCATGTTAACTGAAGATTCGGGAGCAGTTGGGGGCGGAGCACCGTTAGCTTCGACGACCGTTGCTTTAATTTCTAGATTGCGAGAACTCATGGGCATTCTTTGGTCAGCTCGGACAACAACTTGGAAACTCGATTCTCCAGCATTTCCAAGTGTAATCATCCCCGGAGCAGCAACTACTAGTCCATCTGCTTCCACACTAATCTCAACTCGCTCGATGTATACGTTTGGATTGGAAACAGTACATTCAGCATATCCGGAAAGCGCAGCACCAGGATATACGTGAACTTCTATAGTACCTGATGCATATGGTGAGGTACAAGCAAGATTAACCGCAGGGTAGCCTTGAGCTGCTGCTGGAACTGCAGCCAACATGAGACTACCTAAGTAAAGACACACTAGAAAGATACTGCGTTGTAAACCCTTCACTCTAACACCTATGTGTCTACGCACCCTCCTGACCTTCATAACCATTTTGCAACAGTAGTTCATGAATGACGTAGTGCTGCGATTAATTCCGCATCTTGACTAGACGCTAGATTTCGCATCAGTTCGTAAAATTATTGGCCTATCGAACAATGAAAGACTGAGCAAAACTATCGCGATTATCAAACATTGTATGGGATCAAAAAACTTCACACTAGGACCGTTCACGGCTGTCGCAAAAGATGGTGACTGATGGTGTTAACCCAACATTGAATCAAATAGATATTCTTTCACACTTCACAAGTTGTAAAGATGCTGTTTTTGGAATTACAGTACAGGCAGAAATCCCCTAAATAGTGGACCGAGGGGGATTTGAACCCACGATCGCCCGGTTATGAGCCGGGTGCTTTAACCAACTAAGCCATCGGTCCTCTGGCCACTGCGATGAGTGCTCTGTATTGAAGTTCATGCTTGAGAGAACTCATTCAAGGAAGTCTGAGTTGGCTTTATCATTTCCCGTGCTAGTATCTCACAGCGGTCTCTAACCGGTTCTGGAATGAAAATTAATGCTAATTCATTTACCGGTACTAAAGAGCGAACTAGAGCCGAATGTTCACAAACATCTCTTCCATCCTCAAGTGTGATTCCTTCAACATAAGGTTTGTATCCCTTCTTCCTAATCGTGGCCGTTATTAGATCATCTTCAGTATATCCCGATTCTTCCAATATCTCGAGAATGTGTGGCCGAAGTATTTCAGCCATCTCAACATCAAGTTCAGCGATGCGAATCGACTTGTGGAAGTCTCGACGACTGAGTAATTTTCCTGCAAATGATGAAAGTAATTTATCGTCATGTTCAGACCATTCATTGAGCACGACATTGATGTCAGCATCTGTCAAGCGGATATAATCCTCAACTGATAAGTTCTCATCTATCAACATATTAGTTAGCGCAGATGATAATTCTAATTGGCCTTGATTTGCCAAAGACCTAGCACGCTCCAACATTCCTATCAGGTAGCATTGAGTAAGCGCATTGACCTTGTGATAGTATACTTGATTGTACATATGGTAGCGAGTTACAAGATATGCTTCAATTGCAGGAAGGCCCCAAGCCTTGGCATAGATACCTCCGTCTTTTCCAACTCGTAATGCCCGGAAGACTCTATCGATATCAAAGCCACCAATCTGTGCACCAGTATTATGTTGGTCGCGTACTAAGTAATCCATACGATCGACATCTAGTTGAGACGAAACAATCTCCTTCAGGAAACGAGGTATAGGTTTTCCGCCGTATTCATCTGAACCATCCATGATTGCAAATAAACGACTACATCCATCATCGCCAAGATGATTTCTCAAAGCAATACCCAATTCAGTAGAATCGGATTGTAAAATCATTTTACCCCATTTTTCATGAGAGTGGAATGTAGCATAAACAGCGGGGTTTTCCAGTAAATGAGAGAAGGGAGGATGGCCCACATCGTGTAATAATGCAGCAATTGCCACTAATTCAGCATCATTATCGGTAAATATGCCTGGTTGATACTCTTCCAATGAATTACAAAGTTGAACCGCTAGATGATAGGCACCGATCGAATGTGAAAACCTATTGTGGCTAGCAGAAGGAAACACGTAATGACAGGTAGAAAGCTGTAAAATATTACGAAGACGTTGGAATTCTCTTGTATCAATCAAGGTACCAATATGTTCAGGAATCAGGATGTCGCGATGTATTTCATCACGGACAACTCGGTCAGCCATATGCCTACCTCAGGCTTTTTCATATCAAGTCCTTTCGTTGCGCAAGCGATATCCCCTTGAAACTCTTGGGCCCGCGTATGGCAGAAGAAGAAATCGACCCTGAGATGGAGATTGAGCCAACAATGAATGAACCAGATGAAAAAGTTCAGTCGATATCTGATACTCTAAGTAAGTACGATGATAATGCCGATGGTAAGGTCGACCATTTTGAAATCGCAGCCCATGACGGTGAGGGGAAAAGTGGGGGTATTGGCGGTTTTATTGACCGAATTCTCGACGACGACCCTGAATTAAGAGGACAGCGGCTTTGGGTTATGTTTTCTCTTTCATTGATTCTCGTAGCGGGTCTCAATGCATATGCAATGTTGAGAGCACCTGACTTGATTACAATAGACAAAATCCTCGAGCACAAAAACGAGGTCGTAGCAGTTGAAGGCATTCTCACATCTTGGGTTGAGGACCCCTATGGTTCTGGAGACGACCGAATAGATATGATAATTGAGGATCCGACAGGTGTTATCGAATTACGCTGGTATAGGTTCGGGGACATTCCACCTCTAGGCACGTATGTCAAGGCAATAGGGGATGTAATCGAATATGATGGGAGATTATGGCTACAAGCCATGGGTGCAGGAGCTCTATATTGGAGTGTATCCGATGTGCCTGAAGTATTTCCGACAACTGTTTCCGAAGTTGCTGCAAATCCGGATAATTATTCTCTAACTGCATTAACCTTGACTGGATATCTCTCAAAATCAATTGAACCCGAAGCATCATTTTCATCACTATATCTTGGAGACCATCCGAATTATGGTAATAGTGACCACCAGATGCGCATGGTTATTCATTCAGCACCTGGTAAGTGGCTTGAAGCTGGTCAAAAGGTCGAAGTCACTGGTATCCTAGAATACGAACAACGTGAACTTCGCTGGACATTGCATATTGAAGGTCCTGAAATCCGGACAATTAACACCTATTCACCACCTATTGCAAAATTGGATTGGTCTAATGTTGACACTTGGTCATATAGTTCAAACAACATGGTTGAGATAACAGGAACTCTCAGTGAAGGCTGGATTTTGAGTGGCGAAGGTGCTAACATTTGCATTATTCCAGTTGCCGACCCCAGTGCTAATCTTGGAAAAATCATTACATTCCAGGGCCGATTGTTATGGTCCCCAGCACAGAGTAATTGGTGTATAGATGAGGCTGCAGATGGTTCTAGCAGTGCAGGAATTGTCGCAGTTGGAGATGCTGTCGACCTGTTGGGCATGATCTCTGCAGACCCAAGTGGTGTTTTGGCAAACTCTTCAAAGACATGGGTTGTCAAAGCATATTCGAAATATTCTGTTGAACCATTTGATACCGACATAACATTTGTCGATTCACCTGAATATTCATCTGATTGGACTACATTGTATGGTTCATTTGCTGGTACAAATACATGGATTGAAGCCGGACAGGAAATTGTCATCAATGTCTCTGTGGGATGGGATGATGCAAATACTAGAATGAATGTGATGGTTAATTCATTCGAACTGACGGGAGAAACACCTGGAGCAGCCAATATATTCTGGGACGATGGCGCAACACAATGGAGTTATTCTCGCAATAAACTAGTCATGATTAGCGGTCAAGTCGTCGATGAAGGTGGACAATATTACCTGCAAAGGGAAGGTGGGACTCAGAAAGTAAGAATTGACCCAGTAATACAAGCAATTGGACTAAGTTCAGACTATTCTGATTACACCCTAACTTGGAAGGGACGATTGCTGCAGGAAGATGACAATAGCAATATGGCACAAGCATTTGTCATATCTAATACTGATGTTCTGGATGAAAATACCAATGGAATACCCGATGAATTGGAGTGATTTAGATGGACCCGTGGCTATATGAATTATCGTGGATGATAGCAGCATTATTGCTAGGTGTCGGCCTCGGTTCCCTCACAGGTCTTATCCCCGGTTTTCACGTCAACAATGTCGCTTTGATTCTTCTTTCAGTCTCTCCTGCACTTTTGGCATTGGGAATCCCCCTTTCTGCTGTGGCTGGAATCATTTGCTCAACTGGAGTGGTTCACACTTTCCTAAATTACATACCTTCGGCCCTTATTGGAGCACCGGATGGAGATACTGCGCTCTCTTTACTACCTGGTCATAGAATGTTACTTTCTGGTAATGCTGCCAAAGGTGTAGCTTGGTCAGCAAGAGGTAGTCAACTGGGATTATTGCTTTCTCTTCCATTAATTTTAGTTGCACGTATCGTCTTTGGACCCGAAGTGGGATGGTACGATAGTCTTAGAGATGTTTTACCAATCGTTCTATTAACCATCTCATTACTATTATTGGCGACCGAGACTACAAGACTCGACTTCCCTGTTTGGATGCAGAGAGCTACCCGTAACAAACTCGGCAAAGATAGTCGCTTTGCTGGATTTATTGCTGCAACCGCCTTCTTCCTATTATCGGGACTTTATGGCTGGGGTGTCTTTGAATTACCAGCGAGATCACCAGTAGGAATGCCCGATGCTAGCCTACTTCTACCAAGCCTTGCCGGGCTATTCGGAGTTGCAAATCTACTCGATATATACGCAACTACAAGCGAATTGCCACCACAAAAAGATGAGTGGGCTCTACCGCCAGCAGGTCCACTGATTGTGCCATGTTTCCTTTCTAGTTGCGCAGGTGCTGCAATGGGGGTTCTACCCGGAATGACTGCGTCACAAGCGACGGTTCTCGTAATGGGTGGTAGAAATGCTGCTGCCAAACTGAAAGGTGAGGAAGGCTATGGTATGGACTGGGAAACCCGTCGTCTCTCACAATTGAGCGATGAAGAATTACTGGCACTCGCTCGTGCTGAAGCAGCAGGTGAGGGTGAAAGCCCGCACAACGAGCAAGATTTGGAAATTATTGCTCTCTTGTCGGCGACAAATACGGCGGTCACTGTCATGGTACTGGGATTCCTGTACATCATCGGACGTTCACGTTCTGGAGCGACTCTAGCACTGAAAATGATGTATCCAATCGACACTTGGTCTGGAATAGACCCTACTGCAGATTTCATCCGTTTACTCGGCATTACAATTGCTGCAGGATTAATTGCTGTGCCGATTATGAGACATGTGGGTAAAGGAATTTTGCGACTGCACGAAGCGATACCACTTGAATCGATGGTCATAGGCGTCATTATCTTCGTAATAGCATTGGTCTGGCTTTCTACTGGCTGGATTGGCATTGGAGTACTAATCGTCGGGACAATAATGGGTTTGATGCCACCGAGAATCGGCATTAGACGTTCTCACGGTATGGGAATCATCCTAGTTCCGATTATGATCTATACATTTGCCCAGAAATTCGACGCATTCGGATTCATCTGATTTAGCGAAAGTCTTAGTGATGTGAAAGTGGCCCGGGGGGTTGATACGATGCGTGCTATTGCCTCTTTTCTCACGTTGATTTTACTATTGACTCCGCTAACTGGACTAGTTTCGGGAAATGGTGCTAGATCTAGTGCCTGTATAGGTGATGTTTGTATCAGTGAATTAATGCCCAACCCAACTGGTGCTGACACTGGAAACTTTCCTGATGGCGAATGGGTTGAGTTGCATAATAATGGAAGTTCAGGAGTCAACCTTCAAGGCTGGACTCTGGAAGATACCGGTGGCTGGATTCATCCAATAAACGCAGACACTTGGGTTGATTTTGCCAATTTAGCGACACCCTTTGTCCTTCCTGCTGGCTCCTTCGCGATAATTAGCGAAGCAAACCAAGGTACACTTAAGCTGAATAATGCGGGAGAAACATTGTATTTGAAAGACCCAACAAACAACATAATTCAAACCGTTACTACTGGAGCAGCATTGATGAATACCTCAAAGGTCCCAGGTGCTACCGATACTGATGATTATGCGGATTCAACTGGAAACACTCCAGGCAGTGCAAACTCTGGAGCAAGTAGCGGACCAACTTATGTTGATAGTGACCTCGAAATTACCGAAATAATGGCTAACCCTTGGCCCAGTGAGGATAATGCCACATGGCCGGGTGGCGAATGGGTAGAGATTTGGAATAATGGCAGTGAAGTAATCAACATCAGTGGTTGGAAGATTATTGATGCAGTTGGAAATATTCTACCGTTCGACAAAGATCACATAATTGGTAATGATAGTTTAATGCAAGCTGGCGAATACAGAATTATTGCACTCAATGGAAGTGCGCAATGGGGTATCCTCAACAATGGTCAAGAGACTTTGAAATTAGTAATGCCCAATGGTTCTTTTGCGCAGACTCTAATGTGGTATGACACAGTAGCTGGATTTACTATTATGCCCCATCTTGATGGAAATATTGGGCTCTCAACCTATCCTACACCTGGAATTGAAAACTCAAGACCATTTCATTCTCTAATCAACACTAGTTCCGACGTTAAATTTACCGAAGTAATGCCGAATGCAAGTGCTGATGGACAAGCATTCCCCGATGGAGAATGGGTTGAGATACATAATAATGGAAGTTCAGACCTCGATTTATCCGGTTGGAAAATCGTAGATGGAATGGGAAATGAAACCAATATTGATGCTACATCGTTAGTAACAAATGCTAGCCAATCTGCAACGATGATCAATGCTGGAGAGAGACGTTTAGTCCAATTCGACCAAGATACAAGACTTTGGGACGAATATAATCATCTTATACTACTCAACGGCACTGGCGACATTATTGATTTAGCATGGTGGAATTCAGACTTCGGCCAAAATATATCTCTAATCCGTGATTCCGATATCAATCGCACATGGGCACCTTCGACAATGCCGACTCCCGGACAGCCAGAACCAGGTGAGGATACTACAGTTATCGATTTCTACATCAATGAAATAATGCCCTCTCCATTTGGTGCGGATAGTGATGCATATCCAAATGGGGAATGGATTGAGATAGTCAACAATGGTACAACCTATGTCGACATCAGCGACTTCAGATTTACTGCAGGTGCTAGTGCAAGAGTTTTGATAATCACTCCTGAAAGAATGCCATTGCAAGAAAACACCTATGTCGCCCCGGGAGAAATCGCTTTGATTGCTGCAAATGGTAGTTCGAGTTTTTACATGAAAAACGAAGTCAACGACGGAATCGAATTAATTGATGATGAAGGAACAATGCTTGATTGGGCTATTTGGGATGCACCAACAGAAGGGGAGAGCCTTACCAAAAAATCATCGACATGGTCTGATTCTATGTGGCCAACTCCTGGTGAGCCAAATCCTGATTTTACACCATATACCGGTTCGGATAGTATTACCATCAATGAAGCTGGAATAGATCAGCAAGGTCATTTTGTTGAATTACTAAATGGCGGTAATGATGTTATCGACCTTAGAGCATGGTTGCTAAAATGTATGTCAAGTGGCACACTATTCGATTCGGATTACATCTGGACTGACGCATTAAGAGATAGCACTAATGCATCTGTAGCAGCCGGAGAATTTGCGGTGGTCAACGGCATTATCAGCAATGAATGCGACCAACTAATCCTAGAAGATCCAGATGGAACTGTTATTCATTCTCTAACTTTCTCAGCAGAAATCAATGTGACTACGATTCTTGGTAGCGGACAAAGCATGGGTGCTTATGCAACTCATGAATGGTTAGCATTACCATATGCTACCGCAGGATTGCCCAATCCAACCGCAAGTGCTTTTGCTGGTGCTGAGAGTTTAGTATTCTCAAAGGTTTCACCTACTGAAAATCAAATCACAATAAAAAATACCGCACAAAAGACTGCTTTCTTGCATGATTGGGTCATTACAACCACTTCTCAGGCAATGGCAGAAAACTCAGTCATTGTCGATAGTTTACTAGCAAGTGGAGAGGAGTTTACAATTTCATTGACTTTGAATGATGACAGTATGGCTGTTTCTTTGCAAGATTCTAATGGAGTTGAAGCGGATAGTTTGGTTTATGGAAACGGACCGACTTCGATTAATGGTTGGCAAGGAGTTAGTATATCTCCTCCTGCAGAAAACCTAGGAGATTTGGTATACTTACGCGGCGATGGTTGCAATCATCTTCCAGACACCAATACTAGTGAAGATTGGAAATTACGCTGGAGTTTGGTTGGAGCAAGTCATTTCTGTGACGCTACTACTTTCTCAGGCATGATTGACCACACACCCCTCATCGGCCCAGAATCAGGTCTAGTCGACGTAGTGGATTGGCTCGATTCGGCTACAATAAGTCTTGATATCGCACTTTACCACTTACATCACCCAGTATTGACTGAACGTATTATTGCCGCACATGATAGAGGAATTGATGTTGAGGTCTTATTACAATATCCAACATCTTACTGGGATTGGTATCAAGAGGAGACTACATTTGGTTATCATGCATTACTAGTTGAAGGGGGAGTCGATGTTCGCTGGTTCGGACATCCCGATTCACAGTCACCTTACGCAATGATGCACAGTAAGGTTGCAGTCAAGGACGGCTCTAGCGTCTGGATTGGTTCGGGTAATTGGAAATCCAGTACTCTTCCTTCACCAGACCAAGGTGGTAACAGAGAATGGGGTGCAATCATTAATTCCAGTGATCTCGCAAATTCCATTAAATTACGATTTGACCACGATTATTCTGAAGGAACAGTAACCACTGGCGATACTCCTGATGGCTGGAGTCCTGGTTCATCGGCATCGGTAAGTGGACCTCTAACCAGTTCGATGCAAACTCAAGTAACTGGAGAATTGTTGACATGTCCTGATGATTGTATTCAAACATTAGCTGAGATGATCAATTCTGCAGATGAAGAAATCCTGTTATCATTACAATACTTAGAATTGGATTGGTATTGGGGATGGCAAGCCAATCCACTACTAGATTCGCTTTTGACTGCGGCTGAGCGAGGTGTTTCGATTCGTTTGATAATGAATGCACATTATCTCGATGAAAACCCAGATGTTCGTAATTCAGTCGAAGAATTAAATGAAAATTGGAGTGCTAAATACGGATATGATGTAGAAGCAATTCTAATGACTGAAAACGATGATATTATCAAATTGCACAACAAAGGTGCCATTATTGATGGGGAAAGCGTACTGATCTCCTCAATAAATTGGGGCGATAATTCGATATTGCGCAACCGTGAGATGGGCGTACTAATCCATTCTGAAGAATTTACTTCACCATATCTAGAGTCGTGGTGGCTCGATTGGAATCGAACCGACGATACCACCGATAGCGATGGCGATAATATGCCTGATTGGTGGGAGATTGCAAATGGTTTGAATCGAAGCCGCAGAAGTATGCCGCAAGGATTAACCGAAGCGGAACTAGACCCTGATGGTGATGGTAAGACAAATCTTCAGGAGTTCCTTGCTAACACCGACCCATGGACTAACGAGAATGTTACCGATGACGCTAACAACACCGGTGACAACAATACTGTCGTCGATGACGTGAACGATGATGTGACAACTACTGATGCTGACGGGGACCTGGTAGAGGATACTCTAGACCAATGTTTGGATACACCATCCGAAGCTGTTGTAGATGACAACGGTTGTTCTGCAGAGCAACTAAAGCAATTAGCCCAAGATAATACTCAATCTCAAGCCGAAAATGGCGCAGGTATGGACTTCATGCTGATGTTAATTGGCGTCGGGGGCTTTGTTTTCGTAATCGCCTTGGCTTTACTACTACTACGGAAGAAGGAAGACGGATTTGAATATACTGAATTAGAGATGGAAATGGACAAATCATTCGATCAACCCGTCCTTGATGCTACACCCCCCGATACAACTGAAACCACCTCATTCCAAATGCCGGTATTGGACGGGACTGCTCCTAAAAGTCTGGACATGTCGCGATTCCCTGGTTGGGATGAGGACACGGTAAACGGACTTGTCGAACAAGGATGGACCGAAGAGCAACTAACCTCCTATTATGATGAGCAGATGAACGGGCATTAGCAGTAGCCTTACAAGGTACAGGCCCTAAGCGTGTAACGAACAACATGGTGTATCGAAGTAGTAACCCCGTTTTGAACCAGCAGTCATTCTCCATCGGAGCAGGCCAAGAACGAATGACATATGAGGGAACTATTAACAAAGTTCTAATCTTATTTGCATTAATTCTATCTTCAGCAACAGTCACGTGGGTTGTGGGGATTGATAATCCAGCATTAGCCGCACTAATGATGATTGCAGGTGGTGTTATCGGATTTGTTTTGGTATTAGCTATTATGTTCATGCGACCAACAAATCCGGAAATTATGATGGGAGCCTATGCTCTTGCCGAGGGTATGTTCATCGGCGGATTGACATTATTCATGGAAGCATTCTACCCGGGAATCTCTATCCAAGCGGGAATGGGAACCATCGGAGTATTCGGTCTGATGTTTACTCTCTATCGTTTTAGAATAATACAACCAACAAAGAAATTCGTCATTGGAGTAATGAGTGCAATGGGCGGTATAATGCTGATCTACTTATTCAGTTTCATTGGATCTCTAATCGGTCTACCTGTTCCATTACTCCATGATTCAGGACCAATCGGCATCGGTTTCTCTTTAATCGTAGTTTCAATTTCAGCACTGATGCTGATAATCGATTTCGGAGTTATTGAATCAGGAGTCAATCATGGCGCATCGAAAAACATGGAGTGGTGGGGTGCATTTGGCCTCACAATTACCTTGATTTGGGTCTATGTTGAAATGATACGCTTAATCTCGAAATTACGCTCAAACTGAGGGGTCGATTTGTCAAGGACGTTACGAGTCTGTAATCTTGAAGATTGGTTCGCCGGTGGCGAAAGAAAGGAAAACTTCATCCAAACCCTTGGTGATTCTCTAAGGGATATCGGTTTCTTTGCACTCTCTGGACATGGTATTTCAAAAGACAATATCGATGCATCCTATGAGGCAATAGAACATTTTTTCAATCTTGACCAAGAGACGAAAAATACCTTCGAAAAACCCGATATCGCACGCCAGCGCGGCTATACACCCTATGGAATTGAACATGCTAAAGACAATCCAGAACCAGATTTGAAGGAGTTTTGGCAAACTGGGCGAACTTTATCTGAAGACAACCCATTATCTGGAGAGTTTCCAAAAAACTTCTGGCCTGACTCTTGCTCACCAGAATTTGAAAAGCACATCGATGGTCTCTACAAAAATATGGAACAGATGTCGATTGAGTTACTAAAAGCAGCATCGCTTTTCCTCGATAAGGATGAGAGTTGGTTACCCAATATGGCACAAGATGGAAACACCATACTACGTGTTATCCACTATCCCACACTTTCACCTGAAACCCCTGATGGTGCGGTAAGAAGCGCCCAACATGAGGATATCAATCTCATCACACTCCTAATTGGAGCGACTGCTGATGGTTTACAGGTGATGGACCATGATGGAACCTGGATAGATGTTGAAGGGAATCATGAACATATTATCGTCGATAGTGGAGACATGTTGCAAAACCTAACCAATGGACTATTCAAATCCACTACTCATCGCGTAGTAAATCCGCCAAATACAACCACTGACAGATATTCAATGCCAATGTTTGTACATCCACGCGGTGATGTTGACCTTACCCCCCTACCCGAGTTCATTGCCCAAACAGGTGGAAAGGCCCTCTATCCCGAAATCAATGCCAATGATTACCTCTTCCAACGTCTTGCTGAAATCGGTTTGACATCGTGAGGTAATAGTATGTCAAGAATAGAAACTATTCCTGAATTGATTGCATACAAGCGAGACGGTAATGAAATGGATGAGGGTTTAATCTCGAAAGTCGTCTCTAATATTGTAGACGGGTCTATGTCGCCTGTGCAGATTGGCGCATGGCTTATGGCGTGTCAAATAAATGGTCTTTCTGCGAAAGAGACGGCACATTTGACGAAAAGAATGGCATTTTCCGGTGAGCATTTTGTCGCTGAACCGGACCGTGTTGACAAGCATTCAACCGGTGGAGTAGGAGACAAGATGAGTCTGATTCTCGCACCTCTACTACGAGCTGCAGGATTACGAGTACCGATGTTAGCAGGTAGAGGTTTGGCTCATACTGGAGGGACTATTGACAAATTAGAATCAATACCCGGATTCAACACCGGGCTTACTCTAGAGGAGATGGCAACTAATCCCTGCTTCATCAGTCGTCAAAGTAAACAGATTGCACCTGCTGACCGTATCCTCTATGCTGCTAGAGATGTTACAGCAACAGTTCCATCTATTGGCTTAATTACCGCATCAATCATCTCAAAAAAAGTTGCAGAAGGACTAGATCGCTTAGTCCTAGACGTCAAATGTGGTAAAGCAGCATTCATGAAAAATATCGACGATGCCCGAACCCTTGCTAAATCAATGGTAGAAGTTGGCACTATTCTGGAGGTTGGAATTGTTGCTCAAATTACCGAGATGGATACTCCAATTGGAGAAATGCTTGGTAATTCGCATGAAATTGTCGAAGTCATCGAATGTCTGAAGGGGCGAGGTCCTAATGATACAATGGAATTAGTACGCATTCAGGCTGAAGCATTAGGTGTTGACATTGAACCATATCTCAAAGATGGTAGCGGGTTGGAACAGTTTAAGCAAATGTGTATTCGTCAAGGAGTAGAACACAGTATCGTCGAAAGTTTATGCGATAACCCATGGAGTGTTTTACCAAAAGCAAAGCAGCGTTTTACCTGGCAAGCACCCATTAGCGGCTGGATTACTGATATCGATGCTTATCGCCTTGGAACTATCTTGCTGAGCATGGGTGCGGGTCGTAATCATCCGGATGATGCAATAAATCACGGAGCAGGAATCGAACTATTATTCACTGTAGGAGATTATGTTAAAGCTGGAGAACCGATAGTTCACCTCGATATGGAAGACTATGATAATCATCATCCAGGCATTGGTGATGCTTACACATTCTCTGAGAATCCACCAAGTCAATCAAGACCATCAAGACTGATTGAAACTATCTATGCAGACAAGTGAATTCACTGTTTTTGTTTGTAACCGACACACAGTGATAATGTTCATTCTTGAACATATACAAGAGCAGGGGGTTTGTTCTTTTTCGAGATTTCAATTAAAGCAAGTGGGACCAGTCCCAGTGAGCAAAGCATGAACAACGAGCCAAGGCAACACCCGTCTGATACGGCCATTGGCCCAGAAGTGCTAGAACCGCCATCCCAAAAAATCAACAAAATGCCGATGACAAACAAAACGACTGCCACGATGCTGAGGATAGATTTTTTCTCAGGAACTTCCTCAACAACTTGCATTAAACCACTTCCTTTGGGAGAATCGCTCATACATTTCCCTGAAAGGATGTATATTTTGAATTAACTTGACGATAGTAAATCTGACCAATGGTTTATGTTGACGGATATGCCCTTACAACTTTCTAAAGTATTAACACAACAACTTAGTTGATAATACCATCACTCATCTAAGGGACCTACCTAGGTCTCCACTAATAACGAAACCAAGGAACCACATCCAAATTAAACCTCCAATAATCAAAGCCACAATTGCAGAAAACCGTGCTCCTGAGCGGAAACTTGTTACAAAAGTCCCACTACTAAACGCTATAGTAAAACCAATTATGGGCCATAAGCAAAGTGAACACATGAGGCTCATGAAACCCAATAAATCTGGAGAAGATCCGCTAAAACTAATTCCAGTCGAAAGTAAAATCAATATTATGACTGGAGGAATTGTAGGAATAGCCAAACCAAGCCAAAACCTTCGGTCTTTATAATTTTGAATTTCTAAATAATCTTCGTCATTATCATCGTTTGCAGTTGCGACCTTAATTGCGGACTCAATTGGGAACTTTTGAGCACAGGCAGGACAACGTAATTTCCCGGAATAAGCTGAAGGATGTGTTAGAATTTGATTACAAAAAGGACATGCCACCTTCACGTTCTCTTCTACAACTTCAGAGTTCTCAAAAGACATATTCACCACCCCACAAAAGATAAGAAAACGCCGTACTAACCAAACCACAAGCCATCAATACGATGTACAATTTTATTGACATCCAAGCCCCCTTTTTATACGATAAATTATCAAGTTTATTCGCACGTACCATCAACCTCCATGCCAATAATGGCCAAATGGCTATGAATCCTAAAATGTAAATTGTGAAGAAAAAAATCTCTGTCAATGTCGTAGTGCCTGGTTCTGCTATAAACATAAAAATGCTCATTGAGGATAAAGAAACCCCTCCTCCAACAAGAATTGGAATTACCAATCCAAACCAATAACCCTTGGTGTTTTCCTTCACTTTACTATTTACGAAGATCGACATTACACAGACACAACACTTTTGTTATCTATCTCAAGTTGTGATACTAAATATCTTTTTTCGAAAATACGGTTGATTACAACGGTTTGGAGTATACGCCGATTGAGCAATAGACACTCACTGT
>ERZ1046148.135-NODE-135-length-44546-cov-5.757951_pt1 | contig 44546 bp, 47 predicted proteins | sample MGYA00383090_ERZ1046148 | MGnify/ENA primary metagenome ERZ1046148 (study PRJEB29581, sample SAMEA5548360) | metagenome | biome: marine; feature: coastal; material: water | depth 25 m | study: Short-term variability in the microbial, nano- and picoplankton... | reverse complement strand
GGCTTCTTATAAGAATACTTCCAGCGTTGACGCTGATGTACACCCTTATTAGATAAATACTTTGAAGAATTACCCCAATTAATTAAATTTGAATCATCGTAAAAAGAGGAACCATTCTTCTTGGTTAACGTCTTGGAGGGTGGAGTCCTATCTCTCCATGTAAAGCTATCATCAGACCCAGACTTATAGCTTACAAGTGATGCGCCGCTTCCAAATCTTGCGCTGTATATAAATGATTGGTTTTCAGCAAATGTGTCAGTAGAGCCTGTACTATATAGCCCCCACAAATAGTGCTTATCTCGATTAACCGTACCAGTACTATCATATGTTTCCATTATATCGACTAATACAGCATGATCAACAGGTCCTGAATTTACATCAAAAGAGCCAGAGAATTTAACTATACTTGCCCATGTTATTTTATGACTGCCATCTATGCTAATACCTTCGACTCTATAGATATTATTAGTAACTCCATCTGCAATCCATACGCATTCTTCTGCTCCAGCAACACCACTTTGATCAGCATTCGCATTAATAATATGCTTACAGGGTGCTATTATTTTAGGTTTAATTGGAAGGGTCTCGTCAGATCCAACTATGGCTCCAGTTGATTGATTCACTGAAAATAAATTATAAGAATTACTATTAATCCCTATCCAGTAATCGCCATTAATAAATCCAGATTCAAAAGCTGCACTTGTTAACCCGCTACTAGTGGGAAGCACAGAGATCCTACTTAATGAGGAGCTCCCTTCTTTACCATCAATAGGAGAAAGCTCTGAATCAACTAAAAAGAAACCATTATTGTTTTGATTTAATTGGGTCTTGTTAATAAACCCCATCCATTTAGACTTATTATTCCTACCTGGCCCAATATACATTGCATTATTATAATTCTCCATAGAGACATCATCAGAGGAGGGTAGATTATAAGACCCCTCTTCTTGATCTGCTACAGAGTCTGTTATAGTATCTTCCATAGGACCTTCAATAATAGACTTAGCTCCATAAAAGTCCTCTACAAGCTTAATCTTATTGCTGTCAGCCTTATCGTAATAAAATAAGTTATCCTTAGTCTTATCCTTTAAGAACTGCATTTCATTACCAGCTACAGGAAGATACTCAGAAAAATACTCTCCAGAGCCAGATTGCTCATAAACTTTAGTAGTACCCGATGTTATTGTAATTGAAAAATCATCTATTGAGTCAAGGCTTTCAATCATTAATCCTATAACTTCTTGTACTGAACCTGTTGCTCCGTCATTTGAGCCATGCTCAATAACCTCTATTTCATCATCATTACCTTCATCCACTTGCAGGTTTGCTGTTATTGGAACTATTGACTTGATAACAGTAGCATATTTAACATTAATGTTCGTATACTCTTCGTCTTCAGTCAGGACATTATGGGTATGTGAAGCTCCATCACCATGATCTACACTACAGTCTAGGTTTCTGGTAAAAGACAATGTATCTGAGGTTAATTCACTTAAAACAAGCTGCCAAGTATTATTGTTACTTGTAGCATATGTTATAACATTAGAGACAATAGATGTAGATCCAGCCGTTATTGTAAAGCCTATGGTATTTGTATCTACAAAAAGAGAACTTGTACCAGCAGAGTTATCAGCTGGGTCTACTGAATAGTTAGCAATTGAGAGCCTAAGGCCTGCACCTGCAGTTTTTACCTTAATATCATCAGGGATTCCCTTTAGTTTCCCAGCTTCCGTTATAGGGTCTAAATTTTTAGCATATACAGCAGTCTCATCAGGTAGGTCTGTAGCTGACGGAGAGGTCATAGTGCCTTTTATAAACCCGCTTAATTCCTTTAATTCTTTAGGCATCCTTTTCTCCCATCAACTTTACGATTATATTAACCAGCGATTCATAAGACTTAACGATACCTTTTTGCTCTACTTGCATCTTCTTTTGCTGATCAATTAATTTTATTATTATACCTTCAAGCCTACTGAATCTGTTTGAAATATCTTTCGTAAGGTCATCTTGTATATACTTATTCTGTTTCCATATAAAAAATCCGAACGCCATAGCGACAGATACTGGAATACCAAACTTCTCTAATATTTCTAACGGATTCATACTTAGCTCCTAACATGTTAAGATGTTACAACCTCTCCTAGTATGACTGCTCTCCCGTTTTTAATTTCGACAACGTTGACAAAAAAGTCATCTCGTCCAACATAATCGACCACTGCAAATGCATGACTCCAATTAATAGGCCTTCCTCGAGTGAAGGCTACAGATTCACCTGTCATCTCTTTTAAACAGCCAATACTCCAGGCTGTGATGGGACCATTCCCCGAGGTCGAAGTAAACGACTGAAGATCGTGCCAGTGACCATACATAATACTTTCGCCATAACGTCTTAAGTGATTTGCGCAATGATGCATTCCTCCATATAAATGCCCATGATAATAGTTTAACTTTCCTATTTTTAACCTATCCCCAGCCTTGTGAAATGTATATCCACGGTCTTTTAATTTTAAGACACTTGGGATATTGTATTCGTGAGCTAAGTACGGATAAGCTTCTGTAAATTGGGACATCCACAATTCGTGATTCCCCTCACAGAAGTGCTTTTCTTTTACTCCTGCCTTATCTAACGATTCATCGATAGTATCCATTCCTTTATTCACATCATCAATATCCGTGATTATTTCTGGAAGATACCATTCAAGTGAAGGCTTCGCTTTATTTTTCCATCTCCAGTGACTGCAACCTTCCCACTCACCTGTATCACCTAAGTCTATATATCCATCTGGCTTTAATATCTCTATTGCTTTGCATAATGTACTTATAGCTTTTCGATCTGCATATGGAAAATGCTTATCTGGTGTAACTACGTATCTCTTTATTACTCCTTTATCCTTCAAGTAACCTCCTAGGCTTCGTTATTGTTTCTGCCCTCTTCAGTCCAATCGCTAGGATTAGTCCAAAGAGCTTTGGCTTTTCTTAAAAGTTTTTCGGTGTATCCAGGGCTAAATCTGAGGTGCAATGCAAGACAATCGTCACAGTTCCAAAATAAGGTGCCATCATATGCCCCTAGAACCTCAAGCTTAGTAATCTCTCTGCTTCCACATTTAGAGCATTTATCAACCTTATTCCTATAGCTTTTAGTGCTGTCTACACCGAACTTCTTTAGAATACCACGTTCTTCAGGATGCTCAATCAAGTCTTGATAAAACGTTAACTCAGTATCTTTATCTGAAGAACCCTTCTTCAAGGCTACTTAAGTATAGCCTTTTTAAGTACAGCTTCAAAGGTTTCCCATATTGCTGTAATAATCTTCTCTTCTGTTGCTTCACCTATAATAGGTATATTAATATTCTCATTCAACTCTTTTACAACTTTAGCTTTCATATCATCATTAAAGAGATATGCTGCAATCATTTCCTTCATTTTAGCTCCTTGTATATTTTAATTAAAAAGTATATTATTGTTACAATCCCAAGTACCACTGAAACCAGGTCAGGAAGCACTCCTAATCCAATTACAGCCGTCGTTCCTAATCCGCCCAATGTCTGCTTTAATGTATCTGCCATCTATAAGCTCCCTAAATCTAAATAAATCTCTAAGTCATTGTCATCATTGGCAGTAAGAACCATCTTATTGCCATCTAAAGTTGCTGTAGCTGTAGTATTCGGCAGCATATTATAACTATTCACTACCCATGCTACCCATGTATCTAATGATGCATCAGAGGGAGACTCTAACTCTAAAATACCCTCTCCAGCATATAGTAAAATATAGTCACCTTTTGCTATACTTTCTATGGGTGTAAAGTCAATAATACCATTATCTATAGATATTTGATTAACGGCAATCATTATGTCGCCCAAAACCATCTTAGTAAAGCATTATCTGCCGCATCTTTCATTGATATATCAACACCCCCCTGTAGAGCCTCTCTTGAAAAGGCGTGAATAGATATTGATATATTCTTATTACTTTCGCCATTAAGTGTGATCTCAGGACTCCTAATCCACCACCATTCATTTGACATGTAAGCACCCGATCCTGATGACTCGGTATACATAAAGTTAGTGTTATTGGCTTGATCAACTGTAGTATCTCCACTACCAAGGATAGTTCCAGCGTTTTGACTAGAATAATCAGTTGATATTCCATTATTAGCCCCAGTTAAAGTTGAGCCAGTTCCAGTCGCCCTTGATATACGAGCATTCGAAACTCCTGCAACGCAAGATGGCCATGTTTGACTTGCTGCGTCTTGAATGTCATCAAGGTTCTCATATCCTGCAGCAGCAGAAGTCATTCCTGTAACTGTAGCATATTCCCATGCAGTATAATCTGTTAGCTCACTAAATGCCCAGCCTATATCTAGAGTGCTGTAATCATCACTTGTTAACTGGATACCTCCAATACACAGGTCGTTATAGAAATTTCCAAAACTCCCATTACCTGCAGTACACTTAATCGCAATGTATAACCTGCCAGTAGTTCCTATTGCGGCAGCAGAATCAAAATCATTATGATAGACTTGATATGCTGAGCTGTCATCCGCTGTAGTAGTAGTTTTAGTTACAGTGATAGGAGCTCTCAGTCCCTCATTATCTGGGTATGTTGCAGATGGAATAGGAGTAAGCTGTAATCTTGCTGCTTGTTTTAGCTGCATATGATCATTTAAAGTCAATACACCTGTATTCTGCGTAGAACTTTGCGGACCTTTAGTATTGCTTATTATTCCTCCTTCCCAATCAGCCATTATTATACCTATGCATCATTAATAACCTCATATGAAATAATAAGATCCAAGGAAGAGTTTGCACTTGCCCCACCATGCAATACATCTCCTTCAGCCATATATATAGGCGAGTCTAAGACTACCAATGTAGTATCAGCTGGGACGGACATTGTTTTTGCTATATACGCCGTAGAAGCCAATGTTCCATTAGATATACCTGTTGGGACATCATCAATGCTTGAAAGATATAAAGTCAAGTCTGCTGCAGATGTACCATCTACATTAGCGCAAACTATCCTATTTACCTTAACAAGATAATCAGTTGATACACTGAAAAGTATCGCTGAGAGGGTTGTCTGTAAATTGAACCCCATGTTCCCAGCATGTATTGAAGATACGTTTACTATATTTGGATTTGCCATTTATATTCCTTTAACCAAAAATCATTGCCATAGCTATAGACTTGCCTGTTGAGATTCCACTTCCGCTAACTACATTAGCATCTACATAAGCCTTTACAGATTGTTGTGAAGGTAATCGTGTGGCAGAATCAGTAGACATATCATCTTCATCAATCAAAAAGCCATCAACATATTGCTTTGTAGCAGCACCAAGGTCAACTAATGGGTCAGCAGCTAATGTAACTACACCTGTGAATGCATCTCCAGATTTGGGCATAGCATCATTGGCTTTTGTTATAGCAGCTGAAACACTTGAAGTAACCCCTGATAAATGCCCTAATTCAGTAGCACTTGCACCATTTACATTTCCAGCTATAGTAAGGTTGCCAGAAGTATCCATTTCAAAATCTGCTGTACCTACGAAGTTCCCACCAGAGTTCATTTTAAATGTATCATCACCATCATCAAATCCAATAACAAACTTTGATGCATTACCTTTTTGAAATTCTAATATTGTGTCTATACTTGCTATGCCTGTATTATTTATAACAAGTTTAGAATCTGAAGTTGAACCCTTCACCATCATTTGAGCACCAACTTCTAAATCTCCTGATATAGTAGTATTAACTGTATCTGCGTTTCCAATAGTTACATTACTATCTATCTCACTAAGACGGGTCTCTAAATTACCCACGCTAACATCGACATCCGTCCCCGCTGAAACAGTTGCCCAGCTACAACCATCTGCACCATTTGCAGTAAGTACATACCCATTGGTAGCGCCTGTAGAGGCAATATTAGCTCCTTCTGGGATACCAAAGCTTGCGTCATGTTTTAAAAATGTGTTAGCTGCACCCTCTCCAGGAACGAGACCTTCATTACCTTCACTATAAGTTGTATTCGTATAATTCCCAGCGTGGATATTAGTAGCACCTTGATCGGCGGTCCAGTCAATAATAGCATTACCGCTAGGAATAGTTTGATCACCAGTACATCCTGTAGTATTAGCGGTTGTCAAGTTACCTATATCTATAACATTTTGTGCTGTTAGGGATGTTCCTGAATTGCTATCAACATATGCTTTCGTGGCAACTGATGAACTACTTGTAGGATTCCAAGCACTTCCATTATTTTGGGTTATTTTTACATCATTGGAATCAGCAATAAGGTCAAACGTTATGTCACCAGCTGGCTCCACTGAAGCAGAGGTGCTTGTTATTTTAATTTCACCGTTAGATTTCTCTGAAAGTATTTTCTTCCACTCACCCATTTATAGCTCTACACCTTTTTCAATCAAGGTCTTATGTATAACTTTTAGCTTTTTTAATATATCCGTCAAACTTGTCGCATCTGCACCTCGCACATTAGCTTCATTTAACATACGTATCAAAAAGTCAGTATCCTGTATAGTAAAGGCTACTCCTAATTCCTCTGCATTTTTATTAAGATGTGCCGACATAGAATATATTTCTTCTTCAAGTCCCTGTAGCCTTAATAATATGTCCCTAGTCTCTCCCATTATGTCCCCTATTATGCAAAATACATATATATATCGTCATTACTAGTATCTATAACAATCATGCCATCAGATAGATTATAGGGAACGCCAGTTGTTCCTTCAACTTCTCCAGTAGGTATGCCTGCATGCGTTGAAGCTGTTAAAATATGTCTTTCTTCATTCTCGTTAGCATTAGCGCCATGGTTTGATACTTTCCATCCGCAACCCATAGTATGTGAATCAGACCATTTAACTTTAGGATCATAATCAGTATTGGTCTCAACACCAAAAAATGACCCTGAAGCATCATTTGCACTAGTAGCCCCAGATTTCAACAGAAAGCTGTCATTTGTGGTAGACGTATCTGATCCATTTACTACTGTTACAGCACCACTTAAAGAAAAGGAGCCTTGTATATTTATGTCGTTACAGACTAAGTTACCATCAGCGGCTACAGTAAACTCTGTACCATTAGTACCACCTTTATATGTAACTGAGTTAATTTCTCCTTTGGATACTACATTTCCAGTAGCACCTGCAACAGAGAACTTTTCAGTACCACTATAATTACTAACACTAAAAACAGCATCTGTATCAGTGTTTCCTTGAATATTAAGATCAGTATAAAAATTAGAATCTGTTAAAGCTCCACTTTTAGCTGCCCTACCTACCGTAAGAAAAGAATCATCATGAATAGCATGCAGTCCAAGGTAGCTCATTTGAGTATTTCCAGTGCCCGAAGATGCAGTCGTAACAACAGCAGTTTCAGCTGTTAGAGTTCCGCCCATAGTTATAGAATTAAGGAGTCCAGAATTAAGATTCCCACTGCCATCTAAAACAAGAGCCTTGTTGAAGGCTGAAGTACCATTAGTTATACCATCTATTTTTTCTAAATCAGCTTCACTAATGTCTGCATCGCCTACGACAATCGATCCACCTGTTATCGCCGCCGTAGTAGTTATAGCTGAGGCAGTATCAATAACCCCAAAGCCAGTTGCTATTGATCCAGTAGCTAAGGCACCGACACTTGTCAGGCTTGACATAGTAGTGATATTTGACTGTGATACTGTTGAAACTTGACCAGTTAGATTACCAGCTACATCACCAGTTAGGGCACCAACAAAGTCTGTAGATGTAATTGAAGTTGCGCCTGTTATTACGCCTGCGTCGACTTCAATCGTGGAATCTAGAACGATTTGCCCATCTGCACCTGGAGTAATATTAATATCGCCATCATTAGCACCACTGCCACTAGTTGTAATAGTTACTTCGCCAGTACCTGAAGTTATAGCATCAGCTGCCGAGGATGTTTGAACGCCTGTCTGCATATATTCTCTAAGCTCAGGCCCATTAATATTTCTTCTTGTGTCTGGATGATCGCCAACATAATGCCCTGTATTACTGCTTACCTGGCTATGTAATAGTACAACTCCAGCTATAGTCATTAGTTTAAAAGTATTGGTCGCTTTTTGGGTAATAAAATATGTTCCCTTTGCATCCCCTTCAGCTGATCCATAATATACTTCATCACCATCATTAAATCCATGACTGTTAAATGTAAATTGTGCATCTGAATTATCGGCGGCCTCAGTCACATCCTTTGGAATATCCATAAGAAAGGAGGTATTTGCCGTAACATCACTATCCAACGCACTTAATGCAGCCCCACCATCATTAAAAAGAGATAGGTACTTACTGTCCATCATATTTACTTTAGCCGCGGACGACGGTGTTATTTTATCTGCAAACTTTGGCATTATATCTCCTTAAGTTGTTGTCCAGGTTATTTTAAATTCGAGCCCACTAGCCCAATTCGCTTCATCAAATGAACCTGTAGTCCTCCAAAACCTCATAGATTCCGAGTACCCATTTGATGAATTATTTGCTATTGCGCTTTGCTCTCCCATATATGCTACGGATGCTCCACTGTCTGATGCAGCCCCCTCTTCTTTGTACCTAACTGTTGGAGTATAGGTTGGAACAGTATCACCATTATCTGGATTCATTCTAGCTGGAACTGCAAACCAAAAATATTTAGTAGTAGCAGGCGCTGTAAATGAATAAAACCCATCACTGCTTGAAGAAAAATGGAACTTTGAATTTGCATTAGTAGTCATTGTAGTAAGATTAACCTTATTGTAACTCGAATGCTCATTTCCCGCTGACCAAGCCTGGAATGCACTAGTGATAGCAGCTCCATCACCTATAGAGGCTAAACTTGGAGCACTATGAAATCCCCATCTCGGTGTATTAGTGAATTTAACATTTAGGTTTAAACTATACGCATTATTACCTGTAACATCTCCCAAGAATTTAAAAAGTATCTCATTTTCAGCCGAACTGAATCCATCCCCCCCATCAGAAGGATAGCTTATATTCGCTCCTGCTTTTGCATAGGTTAAGTTATAGGTTTCAGCGTTATCTTCAGAAAAAGTTCCATTAAGATTAACATCATCTCCTCCGCTAGTTGCAGTCTTTATGCTTGTTCCAGAGTAATCATCTGCACTAGAAGTATTAGTAATATCTAAACCAAAGTAAAAATCTGATATAAAAGTTCCTGTTCTTATTTCCTGATAAGTTGTAGGTTCATCGTCATGATCAATATAGCTGTTTCCAGTCTGCACATTACTCCATGAACCAATAGTATTACTATTACTAGTTGGGTTTGATGTAGCTGAAAAGTATGCTGTATTAACATCCTGGGTTAAAGATACACCTTCATCTCCAGCGACCCAATTAGAGCCATTATATTTTAAAACCTTATTAACAGCAACATTTGACTCGCTAACGTTACTTATTGCGCCAAGCAAATCACTACCTGTTAATATTTTTTTCCATTCACCCATAATAACTCCTTAGCTTAATGTTGCCTTAAATGTATTGTAATTAGATAGTGCAGTATTCGCTTCTGGCGTGGTTCCAATTCCACTTAATACATCATAAGGCATTCTATATGTGATTAAATCTACACAGTCTTCAAAATCTGAAGTAGAAGGATAATGATACAATACCCCTGATACTACAATAAATTTTCCAGTACTACCATCATGTACATACGTTGATCCATCAAGCTTCACTCTATTCCATAAGCTTAAAGGAAGTTTATCAGCCCCAGTATTAGATTTTTGTAGACTTGTCATGGTGCTAGCAGTATACTGAACCTGTCTTGAGCTACCCACTATGGTCCCATAATCTGAAACAATAGTAGCAATGCTTATCTCTGCATAATTAGGGACAATTGAAGTTGTCTCCGTAGAGGTCAATGGGGTAGATTTAATAGTATTTACCTTTGATACCGTTGTATTTAATACATTAGCAGCTGCCATTACTCTCCCTTAACATATAAAACACCAGAGTAGTTAATGATATCACCGTTACTATAACTGGCATCATCAATATCAGGCAACGCTGTCAATGTAATAGATCGAGTTTTTGCAGAAGCAAACCCTGAGGGCGTTAATTCAAATACAGATGTGTCTTGATATTTAAATCTTAAATATGAACCATCATTTGCTGCATTAGCTGTCCATGAATTACCAAGCTCCCATACCTTCTCAGTCGAATCTGCTCCTGGAGTCCATAAAGTAAAGCCAGGCGTCGAGGTAGTGGTTGTATTCCCATCGGTAGTAAAGGTGCTGGTATTAGTGCTTTGCCTAGTCCAAGCCATTAGTAGCTCACAGGTATAATATGGCCAGTAGAAGTATGATTACGCTTAGCAAATTTCTTAGCTTCCCTAATCTGCAACTCATATTGCTGATCAAAGTATTGAGCGTTTTGAAGATTATATGTATCTCCTGGTATTTTATAAGCATCAGAGATAACCTTCAGACACAAGGCTTCATGGAATTGTGATGGAATCTCAGAATTTGTTTCCAAATGCGCATCGTTAGTCGATGCAGTAAAGTGAGAGGCCTTAGATGTATAATAAACCCTTACACCTTCATTAGTTCCATTTGCAGTAGGGCTTGTAAACAAGTTAGACAAAGCCGATTTCTCTAAAATATAAAAACGGCCCTCATCAATTGCCCAGTAAAATTTATCTTGAATAGTTTTAATTTGATCTGAAGTTAATGGCATTAAGTTATATCTCCTTCATCAGGGATTGTTAACGACCTTGCAATTTTTACACTATCTACCTCGACCCTTTTTATCTCTAGAATAGATGGATCTAAGGCATAAAGTCTTTTGTCTGCAACAATAGTATCCGTAGCGATTGCATTAATAATAGCCGTCTTTGCACTAAAGTCATCTTGAGCTCGGTTGATCGCTTTAATTGCCATAGTCTCATTCATCTCAGGATGATGCTGTTGTATAATTTCTATCATTTCTTTAAGTGTCATTACTTACCATCGCCTTTCTTGACTCCAAGACGATCTAATTGTATCTTGAACTCTACATCTATTGCATCTAAAGAGGCTTTACTTAACCCTATAATTTCACCGTCTTCCTCACTGAGTGCAGCATCAGCTAGATACTGATTCACAAGTCTAGATGCACATAAAAGTTGTAACGCATATATAGCCTCTCTTGGAAAGAAATGAGGTAGCGCATAATTATAGTAAGCAACTGCTGGATCTCCTAGAGTCGCAGTAGCATCTGCAGCCCCATCCCAAAAAAAATGCCCATTACTATCTGCCGTAGGAGCATCAACTGTAGTATCCGTGGTACAATTCTTAACAGTTTGCTTTTGATACCACCATACTTTAGTGGTAGCACTACCTGGATAAACACTTATATCTCCAAAATTTTGCGTACTATTGCTAGTATTACCAGTAATATACCATACTGGAGATTGATTAGTTGCATGATATATTGAATCTGGGTCTATAGACTTTTGATGTTGGTGATAAGGAATTTCTTTACACGGAAAGTACAACGTTCCACCAGTACTATCATCTCGTCGCTGTATAAATAATACCCTTGTTTCCTTCTCTAATAATATAGTTTCATCATCAGCTGTTCGCTCCTCAGAAACCTTTAATAGTGTTTCAGGAGGTAATAAATTAGCTAAATCCCAGAGAGCATTCTCAACAATACTTGTCGCATTTGGGGCAGCCAATATGTTAACAGATACATGTTCTGCATCTGATGTAAGATCCCCTAGCACATTTAATACTTCTGTTTTAAAACTCATTTACCCTCCTTAATAAAGGGGGCTCCGAAGAACCCCCGTTATTAGTTTAACTTGCTATTGACTATCCAGCTGTCACAAAGTCAATTACAGCATGCGTTTCTGGAAGCATAACTTCCAAACCAGCTTCTGTAATGATTTGATCTTTTCGGCCATCAATATCATTCTCTTGTATGTTTGTTTCAACAAAAGTATCACGGCTAATTCCGTTTCCAGAAAGAGGTCGTAAAGATACATTTGATAAATCAATGCATACAGCCTTATTTTCCATGTCGCCACGGAAAAGAGGATGTGCCACGAAGTTCATAGAACCCCATGATGTTGAGATTGATGTGATATCAATAGGCATAAAGCTAGATTTTTTAACATCTAGATTGGCACTGAACACTGTTGAAAGTGGGTTAGTAGAAGCATCACCACCCAATGAATTTCCAACAAATTGATCTGAACCCATTTTATGCAAGTAATTAATAACCTTACGTGAAGTTAAGCATAGTTTTTGACCGCTATTGCCACCTTCCCAATTCATAAAGTCATCCATTACATCAACAACACCATCATAAGTAAATCCTGCATTAACATCATAACCAGATCCAGATGGTGTACTACCATCAAAGTCTAGTTCGTATTTTTTACCACCATTATTTTCTAAGAATGGTATCATACCCCATGATGTACGAGTATCAACAGCTGCAGTTGAACCAGCACCATATTGACCATAGCCAAATAGGAATGCATTTTCAAGGTCCATCTTGTGAGCTTTAATATGCTCAGCATAAATGCGTTTGAACTCGTTTTGGAATCCACGATAGCGAGTTGCCATTGATGAACCAGACATTAGAGGGACAGATGTTTTAAATATCTGTGTGAAAAATTCCACAGCACTTAATTCATCTCTCCAACCATCTGGAGCACCAGAAGCTTCAGCCCATTGAGAGCCAATTACTTGACCATCATAGATTTGAGCGCCATCTACATCATCAGCTGCAATTGCCACTTGAGTGCTAACAACTACTAGCTTTGACAAAGGCACTACAGCTAGACCACCTCGGCCTACACCAGGTGTTGCTGTAACATTCCAATTTGCCGCTTCTGGATCTTCTACATAGTATGTAGGGGTATCTGTCAACTTGTAAGCAACACCATCAATTCTTAAAATCTGCCCAGCAGTTAAGAATATAGGTGAGTACCCACCTGTTGCGCTAGTACCCAAACTAGTATAAGATGCCAACTTTTTGCCTTGATGGTTATAATCACATTCAAATACTACGTGATCACCATTAGCCAAGGCTGTTCCAGCTGCAAAAGTCGCATCATCAGCACCTAAAGTACCTGTGAGTTTAACTTGTTGCATTTTGAAGTTACGTCTTTGCCATTGATTTCGGTATTCTAAAGGTTTCCAAACCGTTTCATCAGTTGGTTTTTTGCCAAGCTTTGATAAATAAGAGAAAAACAGTGATTCAGCTGGAGCTAATTGAGCTACTTTATCTGAAATCCCGAACGTTCTTCGAATATTATCAACGGATTGACCGCCAAACGCACCTGATGGAGTGGTTGTTTTACCTGGCGAATAACCTGTTTGATAATCTGCCATTTTTATTACTCCTTAAGTTTTATAATATGTCTTTTGAACTATCTCCAGAAATAAGTTCGTCCATAAAACCCGCTACAGGATCCTGAGGCTGATTAGTTTGACCAGACTGAACATTCATCGGTGTCGGAACTGATTGTGCTCGTCTTGTCTGGTTAAATGCCCGAGAAGGCGGTGGTGGTGTTGCAACATTCTGTGCTTGAGGTGCATTAGTAGTCATACCATTTTTATACTTAAAATAACCGACTAAATCATCCATGTTAATGGAATTATCATCACTCATTTCTGTTATAAATTGATCTAACTTATCACCTAAATCATAGTTTGCTGAAACATATTCCCTCGCATTCTGCATCGCATTCTGCTGACTAATAGCTTCTTCGCGCTGTAGATTGACTTTTTCTAGACCCTCTATTTTCTGGTCATACATCTCTTGGACTTTGGCGACTTGATACTGACTAGACAATTGATTGTACTGCGTCATAGTATCGCGCCATGTTTCCACTTCGTCGAGATATTTAGCACTCTCTGAGCTAGGATCACTATAAGCCTCTTCTCTACTGTACCCTCGTGGCATTTCTGGCTTTTCAGGAGCAGGGGGAAACCCTTCTTCCTTAGGAGCCTCTGCCGTAGGTTGAGCATCTTGTCCTTTAATATTTTGGACTGCGTCTGGATTACTACGTAAGTAGTCTACCATAGGCATATACTCTTGTACTTCATTGAGTTGATTCTTTAGCTGATCTGCTTGAGATTGCCAATAAGATGAACGTACTGATTCATTATCGGGATGATCTTGAGTCTGAGCTTCAGGAGGTGCTACTTGTGTAGGCGCCTGGTTAGCTATCTCTATTTGCTCTGAGCGAACAGATTGTGCTGTAGCTTCTTGGTTCTCATAGGGCAACCCTAATGCTTCTTCAAATGAGCCGTCTTCAATAGGTAAAGTTTGGTCTAATTCTTTTTCAAACTCTGGAATATCCTGTTGAGGCTGGGTTTCATTAGCAAATTCATTAGCTTCCATTTATTTTTTTCCCTTCTTAGACTGCTTCTTAGATGCTGGAGAAGGTGAGTCTGTTTTTTCTTTTATTGCATCCCGTATTACTTTCTCAGTTGTAGCTAAGCTATCATCAAGTCTAGCTTCAAAGATCTCACCTGAGGCCTTAGCCTTGGTTTCGATTTTATCTAATCCAGTCTTAAACTTCTCTACTTCAATCTTCTGTTTCAGGTGAACATTTTCACGAGTAAGCGTTTGCATATCTCCAGACAAGTCCTTGATTTGCTCTTGTGCTTGCTCTACTTGTTGCTGTAACTGAGCGATTGTATCTGTTCTCTGTAATACTCCTTCCATATCGAATATTTCGGTCTTTTTAAGAACCTCTTGCTGATCAATAAGTCCCTTCGAAAATGCATCCATGTAAAACTCGAGTTCCGCATATCTATTAGATGGAAGTGTCGAGCCTGAAACATAGACTACATCATACTTACCTACTGTTATATCATTAACAACAGCAATTTCATTTGTGGCATCATCATACATCCTTTTATTAACTGCATACTCTGTCATAGAGTTGTTAGGCTGTACTAACCTGAATATCTTCTCTTCCTGATATAGCTCTTGCATTAACTGTACGCCAACTTGGCCTAATCTAGTTAATGATCCCTCTATGTCAGCAAGCTTAGACTTAATTTTTCTTTGACCAAACTCGTCCAAAGCAATAGTTGCTTTATATGTTTGAGGTGCTGCTGAAGTATTACCTTGCATCATCTCGTATAATCCCAACTGATGGTCAATATCATTCTTAGCAGTTTGCTCATTATGATATAATTCATTAGGGAGTGGAGTTGGTTGAGCTACTACTGGTTGTCCCATATCAAAATCAACTTCAATACCGACACCTGGCTGAGCCCATTTTTGCTCAAATTCTTGCATATCTACTGATCCTGCAGGGATCATGACCTTCATATTAGTCGATGTAGTAGCATGGGCTATAATAAGAGATCTAGTCTTATTGATAAAATCTTGTAGTCCCTTAACCATTCGAACATCACTCATAGGATATGGTGTTCTTGTATGAAGATTCATAATTGGGACTATAGGGTACTTACTTGTAGGTAGTGTGCGAGAATATAAATGCTTATCACCAATAACAATACATTGCTTAACTTTGCTTATTGAAACTGGAACAACTTCAATCATCCCTTTCTCAACTAGATGGGCCTTTGTCATCTTCTCAACAGTAGGGATCTCTAAAGCTAATCCAGCATTTTCCATAGCCTCTTCATAAGCCTGCTCTATAACATTAGTATTTTGCTCACGGAGAGTGTTAAGCGTAAGCTCCATTCTCTCTGGTACCATTTCGCCTATTTGAACCGCTTCAGTTAATTGAGTTTCTTGCTCTATATACTGCACTTCCATCTCTTCACGCTGCTTTTGTATGTCTTCACTGATCTGCTTCTCGGCTATTTCCATAGCTTCAATGCGTTGGCTAGATTGATGGTCATCCGCCGCTGCTATATCTTCACCTTCAAAAACCCTACCATCTAAAAGGCCTACTTCTGCAGACACATACTCTTCAAACTCTTCGGGGCTAAGTATAATTTCTTTCCCAGAATAGCGCTCATAAATTCTATACTCTTCTTCCTCAACCTTATAGTATCTCTCATAACCCCTGACATATGAATCTCCACCATCTTCTGATTCAGTTGTTACATCATCAGGGAAAGTTATGCCTGTATCATCAGATCTACCTGTATCTATAGAATCATTAAAAAAGTTACCCTCAGCCGTTTCAATTGCCTTAGAATAACTTGGATACATTTTTTTGACTTGGTTCTTTGTAAAGCGTCTAGATATGATAATATTTTCTGCATCATCAAAGAAGGGGTCTCGAGAATTGGGATCAATGTAAACATCTAATGGGTCGACATCAGTAAAGACTACTTCACCTTTGCCATCATCTAACTTGGGATCTTGATATACAAGTAGTACACCTAGTCCAGTCACATAGTAGTCATCAATAGCTTGCCTTATCGCAGTTCTACCTTCAGAGACATCGTACATATACGATAAAAGTGCATTTAGCACTTTTACTACGCGCACGTCGGAGTCCTCACGAGGAGACACTTTAAACGATGGACGATTTGCTGTAAGCATCGCTTTAGCTGTTTCAACAGCAGGATGTATCCTATTTACAACAACAGGGGCTTGACCCCTGGATTCCATTGTTTGTATCTGTTCGCTTGTCCACTGCCTACCTAAACGATACTCTTGATCCTCCCGAGCTTGTTCAGCCCAGTGTTCACGTTTTCGTCTATAAAGTTCAAATAAGGTCTTCGTTTCTTCGGCTGTGCTTTGCGACGTACCATTTTCAGCTTTGTAACTTGCCATTTTACCCCTTAGTCTACCAAAGTAAGATAAGACTTATAGTGTCATCCAATCAATGATTTTATTTAAAGTTTTCTTTTCAACAGCTTGAGGATCAAATTCCTTAAGCCTACAAGGTCTAGCCCCCTCCAATGAAGTCCATATGGCATCCATAATATCATCATGTTTACCTTTTGGGTATGATAGGAACTCTGTCTGTGCCTCTGTATCTTGAGGCCTAAAATAAAACTGGCCCTTTGCTATCATAGGAACCAAGGATAAGAGCCTCTCTGACTTCCTATTCCGTGGTTTTACGCCTTTTTCCAGTCCTGGTATATAGATGTTGTTGTTTAACATCTTTTCTTTTACAGCTGTACGTAAAGCTTCCTGGTAAGCAACGGTTTCTATCTTCATCTTTTTGTGTTTGTACTTTTTAAATATATCGATAATAATATCGGGTTGCTCATTCGGAGGACAATGTTTTCGAAATATATCCAAAATATACTTATTATTCTCATTATCTATACCAATTGTCGCAACTACAAAGAAATCAGCCCTCATAGAGAGTGAAGAGGCAGGATCTACGCCACCATATACTTCCACAGGGATGATCTTCTTCTCATCTCCTATCTCCCTAGTTAGGCAATTCTGCCCATTAATCCTTTCAAAGTCATAATGATGCATCTTAATCCAATCAGGCTTAAACGGAGCTTCATCAGGAGACTGTGATATATTCATATACTCCTGATAAAAACCATTTATATTACCTACAGAAGAATACTCCTGCTTAATCTCTTCAATACGAGACTTAGGAAACCTCTCAGGCCATATGGGATTACCCTCATCATCTATAATACTATACCATAATACATTCCATGTCGGAGACTCCTTAGCCCAATATAAAAAACAATCTTCGGATATAACCGTACCTATCATAATAATACGGCCTTCATCTGCCAAAGATGGTATTACGGCTTCTGTCATCCATTTCCTGTTCTTTGCCCTTGCTTCAGGAGTGTATGCATTCAATTCTGACTCAAAGTCATCTACGATAATAGTAGTTGGTCTTGTATCTCCCTCAATAAACCCCCGCACTCGCTGTCCCGTACCTACAGCCACTATACGTACACCATTGGCAGTTACTACATCAGTAGCTGTCCACCTGGTTGCTGTATTAGGGCCTAAATCACCAAATACCTCTCTAAACTGATCAGAATGGGTAAGGTGATATTTTATACGCGACAAGAAGTTAATAGACTGAGCCTGTGACTCAGATACTATTACAATAAACTCCTCCTGATCATCACGTTTAAAAGCAATCTTATGCAACGGCAAAAGAAGTGAAGTAACAGTTGATTTGGCTGTTCCCCGAGGCGCCGCTATTAAGACCCTTCTTTTACTGTTATCTTTGAGTGCTCTATATATTTCGTGGTGAAATGGAGGTGTGGTTTTGCGGAGGGCTGTGGGGAAACATATTCTACCAAATAGTGCTATGTTTACCTGTAGTTTCTTTAGCGCCTGCTTTTTTTCGTAGATGTCTTCGTAGTTTTCGATGGTTTACTCTTCTTCTTTTTGTTGTACTGGTTCCGTTTGTATCCCATTTGAAACTTCTACCTTCTCTCTTGTTCCTAATAAAGCTACCTCTTCTTCAGCTATTTCATCTAATAGCTTTCTTGTAGCAGTAGCCTGTAATGTATCTGTTGTTTTAACTATAGTTTTATCTCGCATCCCCAACATATCTTGTATATTCTCTATAACTCGTAGGAAATTCGTGATATCCTTCTTTTGTTCAGCCATATTCTGAGCTTTAGATAGAAGATCTATAATATCCCCTTCTCCGTAGCCTTTCTCAGCTAACAATCCTTTTAATTCGTCTTTTACCATACTTTTAAACTCCTGTGTCTTCATCCAGCGCTTCATTGTACGCTTTTTATTGGCTGTAGCGTCTGGAAATGCTACTTCAATAGCTAGATCAGCCTTAAAGCAACTGGAATACGCTACTGCAAGGGCTCTCCACTCTTCAGTCCCTTTGCGAACTTCCAATTGAGGCTTTCCGCTAAGCGTATTATTAGTAAGCCTACCCTTTGTGCTAAAATTAGGAGTGGCATACTTAGCAGCATAGAAAGTATAACCCCAAGGGACCCTAACATATATATTATCCACCCCATTTTTTGCCGTATACTCTTTCCTTTGGATGACTTCTGCAACATAGTTATCATCACTGAGCGCATATTCTCCGATTTCTGCTTCGTACCATGGTTTATATGGGATTGATTTAGCATCAGCTTCCTCCTTAGTGTAGATGTTATAGTTAACTCTACCTTTGTCTTTATGCTTTATGGAGATTTCGTACACGTGAGAGTGATCTATCCCGCAGTATAGCGGGCAGCGTACCTTGGACTGGTTGTAGTCATCGAATAGATTGAGAAAGGTAAATATGAATATTGCAAACAGGCCATTAGCGCAACTCGAAGTGAGGGAAATCATCGAACTTATTATCCCTTACTTCCCAATCCTGGTCCCAGTCTCCACCCCAGCGAAGATTAATACCCATCCCACGAGCCACCCCAAGCACAAACCCAGCAAAAAGAGTTTGACGCTCACGATCTTCCCAATTGACGGGATAAGGTGTGACATCAACAGCACGACTAGGCAACTTATTATGCCTACCATTAGGGAACCGTACTTTGCTCTTTCCTTCGTCACAGAGCTTATTCTGCCTTTCTTCGCCTCTATGGCCCTCTAAAACACTACAATCTACGTACTTTATTACTTCATTAAAGACTCGCTGTAACTGTGGGTCACAGGTCTTGAGTCGGGCTTTACTACTTTTTCCGAACTTTGGCATCTTTATCCTTTAATAGTTTTCGTCGAGTATTATCTACACTTACACCTCCTGCTTTGGTGCCTACAGTGTCTGTTTTGATGATATTATGTGCGTATTTGCTAGCCATGATGCTGGTTTTATATGTTTAAACTAAAGACTTGCTTTACCTTTTTCTAAAAAATTTCCACAAACGGCGCTTATTAGCAGTGTGTGGTTCGCAGAAAGTTACACCTTTTTGGTTGAAAAGTCAATAGCATTTGTAAAAAAATATTCAAGAATGGGATTACGTGATATACACAATCCCCTACCCGTCCGATTCTACGGTTGCGTTCCGCATCCAGGTTGAATCGAGGATGGGCAGTGAATTGGTTACGCTACGTTCAATCACTGTCGTTCACTCACTACGCTTGCCCTTGCAAGCTGTGGCTTGTTTGTTTCAGAGTTGGCCACTCTTCCATAACTTCATAAATCGGAGATTTACTTATTATGTCTAATACATCAAAGAACGCGATGTCTTACCGAGTGTCAAACACTCAAACTGGAACCACTAACCGAAAGGGCGAGTGGACTCCCAACCGTAACGAAGATGGCGACATCATCTACTCTAATTCTATTAGAGTTACGATTGAGAACCCCTCAAACGGTTACCAGTTCCCTCAATCTTTAGAGACTGATCGTATCCAAGGATTCGCTATCGCGAAGTCCGAGGCTGGCGAAGCTCTAAAGACTTCTAACTCTGCATACAGACTCATTGCTGATTCTGTACAAGAGTTCGAAGCAACTGAGAAGATGCCAGCGGCTGTATCAGCCGTGTATCGTCCAGTTGGGGTACGTTTCGCAGGCGCACTATAGTTTAGCACCTATTAGTGGCCGACTTACGCACGGGGGAGCGACATCCCCCTTTTTTATTATAGTACACATAAATAGTGCATTAATAAATCATACTTATCGTTTATTTATACAACTTATAGCTCGGAGGTCAAGCAAACATGACTTATATCGGAATAGCTATACACAATGGTCAAGAGTGCTATACTTTTATGAAAGGTGCCGTACAGGTACACATCGTAAAAGACTCAGTCGACTCATTGGGTACAGCTGCATCTTCTGCTAAAGCCTATTTCTTCGGAGATTAGCCTAAGCAACCAATTAGTTCCCATACTGCCTGGGGGAACAGAAAGATACCAGGCGTTACTACAAATTTAACCTTTTTTAAAGGTTTTCGTAAATATAGCGGGTTGGAGAAGAGGTCATCTCGTTTGGCTCATAACCAAAAGGTCGGTAGTTCGAATCTATCACCCGCAACAATAAAGTGTGAAGTGATCGCAGAGTCTAATTAGCTCAGTGATACTTAATGACTAAACCTGTACAACGCGTCAAAAAGACCGCAACAGGTAGACTATCAGAGGTTATACTCGCAGCAGGCAAACATCTAGTTGCCACTGAACTTAGCTTAGTCCTAAGGATATGTCGTAGTTAACTAAAAAGACGAGTAGTCTTTTGACCCATCTTATCGTACTCGCTCATGGTCGTAGTGATAAGTGTTAATATAATTCCAAGAGTGCTACCTTGATCAGGGGAGCATAGAGGACGGGCGATAGCCTATATTATTAAATGGGAAAAGAAATGAGCATTAACTCGGAGGTAAACTCAAATCCTCCAGTCACACACTTTTATTTAGGGGACGACAGGTTTCGACCTGCGTGGGAGCTTAATCCTTCCACAATGGCTATGTGAGTTCAATTCTCACCGTCTCCACTAGGTTAGAGTAGGTAAGAGGATAAAATTATGTAGACTATATAATAGGAGTTCGCATAATGGAAGCGAGTGCACTTAGAGCTACACCTACTCTGCTCGAATTAGAAGTATATCGTAGCATTCAGGCGGTTCCCAAGACGTCAATGGGACAGACGATATCGTTGCACACTTGCATGTTTTTCCCAATAGCTTAGAGGGACAAATACAGAGTGTGCTTTTTTTCACCTCGGGCTTCGCCCAGGAGTGTTTCACAAATCACTTTCACAAATAATGCAAAGGAGTATAACTATATGCGAAGTTTCCAGATTGAAGTATGGAGATTGCTAGGCTATCTAAATGGCAAAGGTTTACTTATCATAGATCACAAAGTAATAGAAGAAGCTTTAAGTGGTTTTGATGAGACCCAAGATAATGGTGCTAAGCTATTACTAGATATGAAGGACACTAAGCTCTCTGATAGAGAGAAAAAAAGTCTTCTTGCTACAGTAAGTGATGAATATCTCCTTACAGAATACTACTTACAGGGCTTTTCTTATAGTGATACAGAGCCAGAGATGCGTCGACACTATCTCATAAGAAATGAACTACAACGAAGGAAGGAGCTAGAATAATGGGACGTATGGCAGAGCTATACCAAGAACTAAAGGATGCCGACTATGAAGCGGAGCTTAATATGCTTGCGTACGAAGAGTGGGTAATGGCAGAGATAGAAAAAGAGGTCGATGAGACCTATCAACTAAACAAAACCGAGCAAAATGCTCTTAATACATACATGGAGGGTTCTAATGCCTTTTACAATATCAATGGGGCTGTTCTTAGTAGCAGCGATGTTCTCAAGTTACATAATAGGAAGAAACGACGGAGAAAGATGTCAAGCTCCCTGCAAAGCAAAGACCAAAGCCAAGGCAAAAAAGAAGCCACGGATCATGGACATAAGAGCAGAGGAAGCGAAGGACATGCGTAGAGGAAAGCTCGTTAAATGGGCTATCGCTACATATCCAGATAAGCCTAAAACACCTTTCAGGAACATGCGTAAGAAAGATTTAATAAAATTGTACGTAAATGGAGGGAAATAATGCAGCTCGACACAAATGTAATGCAAAGCAGGACAGCTGACAATTTAGTGAAGTTTATCAATAAACAATCCGAAGTAATATCTTTATTACGTATGGAGCTTGAGTTATTAGAGTTTAAGCTTGATGATAAAGTAGATACGGAATGTCATGATATAGCACAAAGAACCGAGCTTATAAATGCCAGGCAACAAAGCGCCTTAGACTTTATGAGCGAAAACAAAAGGGGCGGTCGCCCTGAAGGGAGGAGATCTAATGGAAGAATTAGCTTCTAAAACAGCTCTTTTTAAGACTTTCCTTGTAAGAGTAGCAACTATCAGCATATTAACATGTAGCTCATGGCTCGTAACATACGCCGTGTTTAAGCTAATATGGAGCTGGTTGTAATGGGTTTTGACTTAAGCGGGAAAAATCCAAAGATCCACACACCTCAACCTAAAAAAGATGACTGGGACACTATGAATAAATGGTATAGTGAAAATCCAGGAGTATACTTTAGGAATAATGTTTGGTGGTGGAGGCCCTTATGGCAATACGTTACAGAAGTATGTGGAGACATACTAACTGATAGCGATCTAAATCACGGCTCATACAATGATGGCCATTTCATCTCAAAGGCTAAATGTCAAAGAATAGGAAGAAGACTTGACAAATTGCTAAATGACGGAGATGTAGCGGCACATGAAAAGGTATGGGAAGAGCGTCGAGCTGAGAACAAGGAAGCATTTGATGCAGCCTATCCATTCTCAGAGGATAACGTGAAAAGCTTTGCATTATTTGCAAAGGAATGTGGTGGATTTTACATCTGTTAAATCAACGCAACCATCACACAAGCGAGCAATAGTTTGCTTGGACGCCTCTCTATACATAAACCGAAGTCTTTTAAGACATGGGGAGCTATAGAGAGTTTTACCTGGGGGGAGTTCTAGTCATGTCTCCCCCTAAAATTTAATCAACAACAACAAAAGAAGAGGTAACACAATGGCAGATAATGCACCGAACATATATGTATCATCTTACACAACAGGTGGAGTAATGACAACAATGGTAGCTAATAAAGTAGCAGATATACTTGAGCAGCTAAACGTCGCTCTACCAGATGCAGAGATGGAACTTGAAGATGCTCAAGGAAATGAGAAGTCAGCTAGCCCAAGCACTCAGCTTCATGAAGGCGATACATTGCTTATAATGAAGAAGAAGAATAAATCAGGTAACTAATAAGCCAAACTAAGAAAATTAGTTTGAATTAGTTTAATAATTAAAGAGAGAGTTACGGCTAAAACCACCATTCGTTAAGAGATATTGCAGGCATAGTACTATGCATAAATGTAGCAAGCTATCAAATCTCAAGCGTGGTCTCTCTCTTTATCTTTTAGGAGAAATATGGAAGAATTAGAATTGCAAGACTTTAGCAGGTTTAAAGAGTTCTACGAGGTTCTGAAATTGTATGGAAATATTCCTGAGGATCAGATGAGCTTTGAAGAGCAAATGACAAGACTTTCAATGAAATATGAGATAAGTGATCATAAAATATACACCGATGAAGACGAAGACGGAGAACAGAAGTTGATAACAGTGCCATTATTTAAAATAGAAGGCACAAAGATCAAATCTAGACGTATAGTACAAATGGGAACATATTATTTTGCGATCAATCCTGCATTTATTACCGATCCACCAAAAGCATTATTATTCTACAATAAGCTTGATGACGGTAAAATAGTAAAGGCAACGCATCCTCATATTTCTGATAATGGAATACCATGTTTAGGAGAGTTTCAAAGGCAAACCAACCAGCTTGTTACAGGTAACATAATGTTTATTGTAACTTTAGCTAAGAAGTTTCTAGGTTCCCACTATTATAGGTCCACATACCATAATTTAAGGGATAATTATGACATGGATATTATAGGAGTCTACAAACCTTCAATTGAAGCAGGTGAGGATGACCAAGGGAATAGGGTAATGACAAATCCTATATCGGAAAAAGTTCGAATAATGGGTTGGGAGCTCGCAAGACAGCTGAGACACACTCGTGAACATACGAACCCCTTAAGGATAACCTCATATCGAGCAGATAAAGTAAATGGATACCTGATTAAACTATATAATAGACTTAGGTCATTCCCTGAAGCATGCAAAGCACTTAGATCACTAAGAAGAGACCTCCGAGGTATTGAAGATATGTTAGAGAGCATTGACAAACGAAAGTTTGACGATTTACATAGTTGGGGATATATGGATCTACAAATTCGCAGCATGTTACATTATGAAGGCGGAAAACTCGATACAAGTAGATTGGATAATACTTCAACGTTTATACGCCAGCATATCACAAAAGAAGAGCGTGAGCTCTTTAGACAATATAATGCTGCAACAAATGGTGAAGATTCTATAGAATATTTTACCAATCAGCCTTATATCAATGATCTTAATGAAGAAGACCTTGAGTTTATATTAGAAAATCACAAGTGGCCAGATGCATTAAAGCGAGACAACAGTGCTGTAAAGATGCTTCGGAAGAAATGTATAAAGCTATATAATGATCTCGAGGTAAGTAATAATCAACTAGCAATTAAACATTTGCGAAAGCAAATACTACAGTTAGGAGGAACTGTTAATGAAGAACCTAAAGTTAATCATCCCCCACGAGATGTCACAACGAATAGGCTATCTTTTGAAGAAATTCCCCAGTTTTGAGTGGAGTGGCCCCGCATGGTACAATATAGAGAAGGACGATGCAGGGTTTCCAATTAAAATGACAATGGAATATTTTCATCCGTTACATCTTGGGAGCGCAAGTGAGACAGATTGGGACGGGAAAGAGCTATTAAAGATATATAAGGACCTATCATCACAATTTCCAGAAATAGGAAAGACGTGGATACAAGGCAATATACACTCTCATCATAGTATGGGAGCGTTCTTTAGTGGCACAGATAAAACGCAACTAATAGACGGTGCCAATGAGAACTTCTACGGATCTTTAGTAGTGTCTACAAAGCCAGGAAAAGAATATGCTTTTGCTATAAGTTATCCAGACCAATATGGTATATGCCATATTACTCAAGGAGACGTAATACCTGAGGAAATAGTTAATGTTGACTCAGAGATTGTAAATCAAGCAGAGTATATTAAAAAGCTAAAGGACAAAGAGCCGAAGTTATACACCAAAAACACAAAACAAACAACCATGTTTAAGACAACGGAAGACATATTTGAAGCGCAAGCTGCTAATGTTGACCCCAACCTTACAAGTGAAGAAGCTAATGACATGCAATTGTATTACAGTGCAATGAACGAGCTTACGAATGCTGAGTTTGAAAAGTTTGATAAGGTGTGGCTACAGTACGAAACAGGTATAATAACGCGGCATACTAGAGATGCAGCATTAAAACAGATGGGACTTGATAAAAATGGAAACAGACTCAATTCAATTGCTCTCTGATGACGAGAGATTTTTAAGGAATAAGGATCTAATCCCTCAGGGCAAGCTCGATGACATAACTGTGATCGGGGCAGGAGGAATAGGGTCTGCATTAATTACGAATGCTGCAATTATGGGTTTCAAACATATTCGTATATGGGATCATGATGTTCTGGAAGCGCACAATCTTTCCACAACTACCTACCCAACCCACCACCTATACTCACCAAAAGCAAGAGCCGCTGAACACCAAGCAAAGGAATATGGAGCGAAAGTGGTTACCCCTCATACCAAGCTTTGGAGACAAGGTGATCCCTTAAGTCGAAAAGTCTTTATGGCCCCAGACAATATGGAAGTTAGGCGTGAAGTCTATGAGACATGGAAGAGTAATCCACGGAGAGAGTTCCTCATCGATATGCGTATGGGGGCTCTTTCTATGGAGATAGTCACAGTGACTAAAGAAGAAGACCGTTTTATGGAAGACTGGATGGCGAGTGATGATATCGCAGACGAATCCTGCACAGCTAAGCATACTATATTTACAGCTAGCGTAAGCAGTGGTTTAGGATTGACTCAAGCGTTTAAAGTCTTGTCTAATAGGCCTTATTATGCGTATATTTGGATGTCGTTAAGCCCTATATCTTTACGACGAAACAATCTAATAAAGAACAACTAGGAGAAATAAATGTTTGAAGTCCAAACGATTTCAACTGATTGGTCGTCTGATTTACCAGGTGGTATAACTTGGTATTTTATAGGACAACCTAAATCAGGGAAGACAACCCAATCCTCTAGATGGAGCGCCCTTGGTTCAAAGGGTGTTCTCGTCTTAGATACAGATTTGGGAGCTGACTTTGTAGATAAAGCTAATGTAGTAACAGTTGCATCGCTTAATGCACCAGTCAGAACAAAAGAAGTAGACGGAGTTAAAGTTGTAAAAAATGGCAGCCCCGTAAATGAACTAGTCCCCCCAGAAGAAAGAGGCTATCACTATCGCACAGGCGAGAAGAGAGGCCAACCTATGCCTGTATATTCATTAGCAGAAGTAGTCGGATCACTAGAGAAGAACTGGGATTCAATGCCTTACGATACTGTTGTTATAGACACTATCGATCAGGTAAATTCCTGGATTGAAGATACCGTCAAAGCTGAGCTAAACATCAAAGAAATGGGTGAAGGTCAATGGGGAGCAGACTGGGGAAAAGCAAGACGCAAGAATACAGATGTAGTGATCAGGTTGCAGCGCTTTCTAAAGAAAGTAGGAGGCAACTTAGTCCTAATATCCCACAGTAAATCAACTACTGTAACAGACGGCAAGGCTCAACTAGCGCCTAATCTTCCACGAGGATTGGCCAGTGCTTTAACAGCTAAAGCTGATGTGATCGGGTATACTACCTGTAATAAGGAAAGTGGTGCTTATGAAGTGTCATTTCAAAGCTATGATGAGAGAATGGTTGGATCACGATTGCGCCCTTTAGCGCAAAAAGACCTGCCTTTTGACTATGATAGCATAATTAGTGAGATTAAACAATACAAAGAAGAGGAATAGATATGGCAATTATGAGATCTACAATAAAAAGTGGTGGCGGTGATTGGCTAGGTATACAAAAAGCTAGCCTTAAGACCGTTACAGATGACTCAGCTAAGTGGGACTGGGCTGATGTTTATTTAACACTTGAGTTCGACATTGAAGGATCGCAATATCCTAAAACTTGCAGGATTGCAGGTTCTTTCGATACAAACCCTGATGGTACAATCATGGATTGTTCGTTGCTTAGACGAATCACATATGCATTAGATGCATTTGGTTTCCAAGGCGGTGTAAATCAGCATGGGAAATGGGTCAATGAACAAGAAGAGCCAATTGATGATATTGCATCATTCTTAGAAACTAATTTTGGTTCAGAAAGTCCAAAATATGAGTACTTAGTGTATATATTTAAAGAGCAAGGCAAAAATGGCAAGCTTTATACCCGTATTCATAATAAATTCCTAAAGAATACTTCAGGAGCAGAAGCTGAATTAACTAGTTACATGGATTTCTTACGCAAGAAGGGCTACCTTAAGGAAGCTACTGAAGCAGCAGCTGTTGTACCAGCAACAGATCTTGAACTAGACGGTTTAGAAATTGCAAACCTTTAAGTATATTGAAGTTGCATGTGGAGGCCCTCGTTACAGAGGGCTTCTCATCAACAAGGATGAGTTGCCAACATATATAAAACAAGCCGTAAAAGATAAAGCTCCACTGTACCGATCATTATATTTATATGACGAGACTGCAGTAGCTTACTCACAAGAGAAAGGCACGTTAAAAGACTATGTTGGACCACGTCACATTGATACTGTCCTATTAGATATAGACAAAGGCCAGAACAGTGACAAGCTGACTCTCCATAAAGCCCAATCAGTCGCTCATACATTAGTAAATGACCTAGAGCTATCAACATCAAGCTTTAGATCATATTTTAGTGGTACAGGTTATCACATAGCTATACCAAATTCAGCGTTTAGATTTGTCCCAGGAGAAACACTTCCATGGCAAGTTAAGCAAACAATGAGAAAGCTATTCCCTGATATCGACCACATGATATATATGAGAACGGGACTTTATAGAGTGGCGCATACAATTAATCAAAAGTCATCAAAATACAAGATACCATTAACTTATACAGAGCTAATGGAATCATCAACAGATGATATATTAATAAAAGCGCTTAAGCCAAGAATCGAATTTCCATATACAACATTAGTAGCAGACTCTGAGCTTGAAGAATATGTTATTACAACAGTTCCAAGAAACAGAGATGTGGCTGGTAAAGTGTTAGAGCCAAAGAAGATCGTTACATGCGTCCAGACATTATATAATAGAGGAGCACAAGAAGGATCACGGCATACTACACTATTAAGGATAGCATCACACTTTAGACGTAGTGGTGTATCATCCAAAGCTGCCAAAGCAGCAATGCTTGAATGGAATGGCGACTCATTAAATGACGAAGAGATTCTTAAGCAGACAGAATATGCATATAATAGAGGCTATAAATACGGCTGCAACGATTCAATGTTGAAGAGCGTATGTAATCCTCAGTGTATACATTATAAGCATAAAGATTATCTCGTTGATGTATTAACGCCTGATAATATGCAAGAGAATCTAAGGAAAAGGCTAACGACTGACTTTACTGGTAAAAGTTATGATTTAGCGAAAGCCTTGGGTCATCCACAACTTGACTGTATCTTCTATCCAGGTGAACTTATTACAATCTTTGGGCCAACAGGAAGCAGTAAAACTACTTTAGCTCATAACATTGCATTAGGCTATAACCATGGCACGGATAGTATAGATGAGTCGCAGCAGTTATCAACGCTGTACTTATCATTAGAGCTATCTGATTGGTATATGCATAGAAGAAGTTTACAGATTATAGCTGGTGTAGATAAAGAAGCTGCATCAGAGAACTATGAAGAGCTCTATAAGAGATCTGCCGATCAATTGGCACATCTATCTGTCCAGACAGTAGCACCTACAATAAATCAAATACGAGAACGTATAATAGAACTACAGCCAGCAATGGTTATAGTTGACTATATTGACCTTGTCGAAACACCATCTAAATACAATGAATATGATCAAATAAAATACATATCACACAGTTTAAGTAGTATGGCAGTTCAGCAAGACATCATTATAATACAAGTATCCCAAGTTTCTCGAGAGTATAGTAGAAACGAAGTCTTGGATTTATATGCAGGTAAAGGCTCTGGAGCAATAGAGAATGCATCGCGTAAAGTTATTGGCCTGAATGGTCAAGCTAACTCAGCGAACAAAACAGTTAATATATTCAAAAACACAGATGGTGAACTGTTCAAGACAGAAGTAGAATGGACTCCATCATTTAGATTGAGGAGAACTCAGTGAGTACAACAAGAGAGTTAATTAATAACTTCGTTGACCTCGAAAACGAAAAGGAGTTTGCGGGTGAAGAAGATAAGACTTCTATTGAAACGGGCCTGGTTGAGATACGAACTCAGCTCGGCAAAAAGGCAGATAATCTTGATAAATATCTTGTTGAGGTTAAGCGTCAAGAGAGCCTTATTACGGCTGAAATCGATAACCTTATGGCGGAAGTAAAGAGGCTAAGGGGTAGAAAGAAAGCTGTAGAGCGAACAGAAGACTATTTCAATAAGGTATTGCTACCGATGATAGTTAAAACGCTTGGAGAAGATAATGTATTCCGAACAAATACAACTAAATACACTCTATATCAAACATATGGGCCTGTAGAAGTTGTAGATGAGGATATGGTCCCAGATACATATAAAAGAGCGAAAATAGAGATAGATAAGAAAAGCGCTAAAAAAGCATTGATTGAAGCTAAAGAGTCTGGACTAGGTATAGCGGGCCTTGACATCAACAAAGTTGATAGAATAAGGAGGTCCTAATGGCTTGGTTAATTGACTTAAAGTTCATGCCTGGAGGCTTCTATTTTACCTTCTTGCAGCTATTTGGAATAGGATTGAGGTATAAGCCTGAGTCCTTGATGTTCGTCTGTGGCGTATACAAGTTTAACGTATACTTAACCTTCGCAATAGAATAATGAGAACTAAGATTAAGACCTGGGAAGAAAAATTTCAGAAAAAGCTACACACCAGACATAAACAAAATACAAAAAAGGTGTTTCATAAGCTAATGAAGAAATCTTCAACGCTCAGGTCTTCTTTGAAAAGAAGGAGTAAAGAGTATGAAGTCGAATTTCAGATCTCTTTGGATGAAATCCGAGGACTATTTCTTCGAACATATGGGAGAAAATGTAGGTATTGCGATAATCATCTCGATATATACAATATTGTCTGTGACCATGTTTACCCTATTTCTATGGGCGGTAACTCAGATGTTGCAAATCTTCAGATAATCTGCAATAGATGCAACACAAGAAAAGGTAACCTGACAAATAAAGAGTTTAAGCATTTATTAAAATGGTTAACTAAGCAGACAGAAAATCTGCAAACATATGTTTTAAGGAAACTAGCACGAGGAGATGTATTCAAATGAGAATAAAGATGACGAATATAATAAAAGGCTTTATCAAGTCTAAGTCAGAACTAGCAGATGATGACTTTGCTTTAATGTGGGGAATCTGGGACTGGGAACTAAGACAGTTGTCACCCCCGAAAAACATATTAAAGATGAGCGCTCATGACCTAGTCAAGGCTTTAAAGGCAAAAGATGTAACATCACCTAGCGCAATTGGTAGAGCAAGACGAAAATGTCAAGAAATGTATCCAGAAACAAGAGGAACAACGTATGAGCAAAGACACAACCAACAACAACAAGTCATTGACGACGTTAGATCCGTTACCAAAGAAGATGACGGACCTATTGAAGGAAAACCAACGCCTCTTGACTTTGGTTGAAAATTACCATGAGCGTCATTCCCCACCAAAGGGAGTGATCCAAAAGGTATTAAAGCGCCTTAAGAAGGAATACGGATACGGTAAAAAGTAATGTCCATAAAGAGCCACAGGCAAGTGATTTTCAGTTGCTGACCACGAATTAGCAGCCCTGTGGCTAGGACGCATATTTAAGGAGTAATCTTGAAAGAAGAAATAGCTAATTATTTAATGGCTAATGAAATGCCTAAGCGGACCGAAAAGAATAATCTTAAATATTGTACCATATGTAAAAAGGTCTATGAAAGATACTGGGGATTCCATCATGGAAGTACAGAACAAAAACATGATGACATGCCAACTTATGGTATAGATAGAGAACATTGCAAAATCTGTAAGGAGGAGGAGAATGCTAGGAGAGAATCAAATCAAGAGACTGTTGAAACATGTTGAGGGACTTGATAAAGAGTATCAAAGTCAAGGACTTAGCAAAGAACCCGACGACAGCATGTATAATAATACTATTCGTATTAGAGCTGCAGAGAATGAAGGATGGTGCAGAGCCTTACGTTTAGTCTTAGAGAAAAATACTTATCCAATTAGTGATAAACCAATTGACTGATGCATGGTGTTGTCGGTCAACTAAAACGTCAACCAGGTAAATGCTACATGTGCGCGGCCCAATTCTTACGCCAACATATGTATATATACCAAACCTTCCCTATGTCTGGGGAGTCTACCTTATTCTTAATATGCTTTAAATGCGCTAAAAGGGAAAATGGTAGTAAGTACAGTAAACAAGCATTTTTAGATCAAATGGAAGGAAGAAATAAGTTATGGGATGGAATCAACTCGGAAACGGATATCTCAATAAAAACGAGCAAGCTACCGACGAGAATAAACAACCGCACTGGAAAGGGACTGTTGAGTTTGAAGGCAGACCTATATCCATAGCAGGATGGGTACGTTCAAAGGACGGACGCCAATCAATGTATTTTGCTTTTTCAGAGAATACTGACAAAAAAGAAGAGAAGGCAAGCGCTGATAATGAAAAGCTGCCATTCTGATGAAGAAAAAACACTTTGACGATCTTATGGAGGTTATTGTAGGAGAGGTTAAGAAAACAAGAGATGAAGGGCAAGAAGAATATGCCCACACGCAATCAAATGTATTTGCTAACTTTGAACGTACTGCAAACCTTCTGAATGAGTCTAGAGAGAAAGTCTTAATGACATTTCTATTAAAACATATCGATGGCATATCTGCTCATATAAAAGGACATGAATCTCAAAGAGAGGATGTTACTGGCAGACTAAAAGATGCTATCGTATACTTAATGCTCTTATGGGGCATGATTGAAGAAGGAAGGAGCGTATATGAATCGTCAGAGAAATCGTGATTCAAAAACAGCTGAGAAGCTAAAAGACGCAATAGATCATATTGAATATACTGTTAGTAATTTCGGTGAAGTATCGGATATAGCTTGGAAATTTCTAGTAGGACAGGCTATATTAGATAAGGCGAAAGAGCAGAATATCGATATAAATATGGAGGCTAGGATCGACCCTCCCAAAGGAGAACCTAGAATCTATATTGGAACAGCTCTAGTTAAAATTACATCTATCAATGGCGGAGATAACAGCCCAGAAATTCAGCCGAACTCAGAACTTGAGACCTGAGCCAATGATTGATCGTATATTTAATCTGTGTGTCGTATTTTTATTAGTACTCGCCAAATATTTAAGGATGACCTACGAAGAAGTAAACGTATGGATATTCTGTGTCTTATGGCCGATTATTACTATTATACTGTTTGGAATGGTCATCTACCTATGGTAGGTGGCCTATCCATTCGCAAAAACAAGAGCCCTAAATAACGGCAAATTATAAGCTATATGGTCCCTTAATAGTTACAGGGTTTAACACTCGAGTAACCATATCTCTAATCTCATCAGTTGTTGCCTTCTCAGTTAGTAAGCTGCCAACATCATGTTTATCTTTTACCTTTGACATTCGCTGAATTAAACCTTTTCTATTGGTAATACTTAATGGTGGGTTATCACTCTTCAATGAGTTATGAGCAAAATCCCAGACATCTTCCATATAGTCAGGATTATGTGAATTGAATCCACCTAGTACAGGATGATATCCTCTGTTTTTAATATCAAGTATTACATCATCTAACTCTTCTTGAGCTAAGTCTTTCATATCATCTAAATATCTTTTATGCCCTGACGTATGGCCGCCTTTATCAATTTCTGCCTGAATCTGGCTAACTTTTCTCTTTAAAGGCTCAGCCTTTTTTAATCCTTCAGTATGTTGCTCCATAATACTTTTAGCCCAATTCCTATTTTTACGTCCCTGGAGTACTGCGTATTGGTCTCTTGGCGTTAATTGCTTCCACTGTTCATTTGTATAATAAGTCGGATCATTAAATTGAATAATTCTATTCTGTTTAAATCCTTTTGCTCCACCTGGAGCTCTATAGACTAATGCAGGATTATACCCCTGTATTTTCATATCAGGAATATATATATCTTTTAAATTTTGTTGAGTTTTAAGGCCAAATCCCTGCCTAAATGGAGTATTTCTATTCAAGAAAAACTCTAATAGTTCTTGCATGTCACCCTGATGATGCGTTATTTCTGCATAAGCTTCTAAAAATTTACCACCTTTTTCAGGATGAGCATAAGGAGGGAGGTTATTCTTTAGTGACCATTTATAAACATCCCTTAGTTCTGGAAATTCACGTATCATGAACTTCATGTCATTAAGCGCTGTGTAGCCAAGAGGCATAACCGTATTAGTAACAGGCTTTCCTAACAGTGAAGCCCCTGGTCCCGCTTTATAAGCTTTTGCCAACATACCTTTTACTGGTTTAGCTGCACTTAAAAACATCTCAGGATTTATAGAGGCAAGCTTACCAGCTCCCGATACAATACTTGGTAACCCTTTCATTAATAAACTCATTCTTCCTCTTCCTCATCAGGCCTATATCTAGTAGCTTCTCTTGCAAACTGTTGATAAGGCAAACCTGTCATTTTTTCTATCGTTCTCGCAGGATTTTCAGCAACACCTTTAAGATCCCTGGCTATTCTACCAAAAGGGAACATGGTCCATATGTAATATCCGCTTAACTTGCTAAAATCATCATCAACTATACCTTTAAATAAGGCTGGTGCCATCCTAAGAACAGGTGGTGTCACCAACTGAAGCGGAGCTACAGCAGTAGGATATGATCCAAAGAATGCTTTATCACGCTCTTTCTCATCCCCGAATAACCAATCAGCAGTATCTTGGAACCAAGAGTAAGGAGCAGGCAGTGCTGATTCAAATAAAGAATAAGCAAATACATTACCCATTGCCATTACGAACATATCAGTAATCATCATACGTTTAAACCGATCAAACTCTGCAGTACCTTCCCTGAACCCAAGCTCATGAGCCCTATTTATAGTATCTTTTCTAAACCTAACAGCATTCCATGCCCACAACTGGAACCGAGTCATAACCTTACCAAGGCCTGTTCTTGAAAATGCTGGTCTATATGGGGCTGAATACAAGAATTGTGTTGCTTGGACACCTTGTTTAGCCTTTTCTATAAGGAACGGATGGTTAATATCCATATTAGCCGTACCATATAATTCTTTAGCCTGTAAATAATGTGAAACAAATGAGTCTCTACGGAGTATACGTTCAGGCTCACGCATAAACCATGCAGCTTTATCAAACATAGCATCAGTTAAACCGTGCTCCTTAGCTAAGCTTCTTAATGTAGAATCCTTAACTGACGGATCTTTTTTGATCAACTTAACGGCGTCTCTAACAAACTCTTTCCCTGCACCTTCCTTAAGAACGTTATTTAAACCAGCCTCATATAATATAAAGTCAGGTAAAACACCATGTCCACGGATCCAATTATTAACATCCTCCATGCCTTTCCACTCAGTATTAAGATTAGACTTAAGATACTGAAAATTTCTAGAGTTTCTCCAATTACGCCAGCCTACACTCTGTACGGTATGTAATGTACCACCATATATATTAGCAATAGCTGACTTAGGGTGCGCTAATAATGATGCCATTTCATACTTTGCCTCTAAATTAGACCAGTGTCGTATGTCATTAACATCAATACCCTGCAACTCTTCAGGGATCTTTTTGTTAGGCTTAAATCCTAAAGCTTTCTTTATATGGTTTAGTCTCTTTGCAACTTGATTGTCTGCCCACCAAGCATAAGGAGTTCCTTTAACATTCATATACTTAGCTTCAGGGCCATCTAACCATGAGTCTGGGACCTCTGACGGGTTGCCCATTGCATCGTTTACATAAGTTTTAAAGAAGTTGCCCCAAGCATTAGTTAGCTCAGGTCCCCACTTCTCATGCTTCAATGCATAGAAATCATTAATAGCATTTCTAGACATGATCATATTCAAGCTGCGGTAGAATGTATCTGTAAGATTCTTACTATACATTTCAAACACACCTCTATCCTTAGCCCAACCAGGGATATGGCTACCTCTTTTATGCTGACTACCAGCTTTAGCATTCATATCAAACCAATCGTGACCTTGACCTTTTTTACCATCAGCTATTTCCTGTAAAGCGCTGTCAAACATGCCCCATTCCGTGACATCCTGGATCTCCCACTCACCCGTAAGCCGCCTATGTTGTCGAATGAGTTTCTGCACCTCCCTCTGTTTCCACTCTTTTGATTCTGAAATGGTCTCAACATGCTCAGCAGCCCGCTTTACAGATTCTGCAGCAGCTTTCTGATCTATCATCATATGAGGCCAATAGTCCTGAGGATGATAGTTTTGAGTATCCTGGATTTTCCACTCTCCTATACGTTTCTTCATAGCCTTAGTTAGGCCAGGCGTTTGCAGCATAAGTGACTTAGATACTCTTCTTAAGTTATCTAACCCTATTTCCATGCTAATATTTTTACCAGATTTATATTGTTTCTTAACATCATCAATGAACTTTTGAACGTCAATCATAGGTTCAGTCCCAGCTCTATCATGAAACTTACCTGTCATATACTTATCAAGAGGATTCTTTTTGACCTGTACCCAATCACCCTTCTTCCAATCATACTCCATATGATCGCCTATGATAAGCTTATATTTCTTAACACCTTCTTCATTATATATATCATTAATCTTATCAACTAAATCACGGCCTTTAAACTTTCCTTGAGATGTCGATATTTCACGTTCCATTAATTCATCTTTATTATGACGAGCATACACATCATCTAATTCTTTACGATATCCATCCTTATAGTACCTAGACATCTTTGCATCTTCATTATGGAAGTAGCCTTTACCCTCTGCTAATCGCTCATGTCTTTCAGCAACAGCAATCTCATGTAGAGAACGACCTTCATCTAGTCCATCTAGTCCCATTTCCGTAAATCGCTGCCTCAGGGCCAACTTATTCTCTTCATCTTCTTTAGCTGAAAAATCTTCTGTTTTCCCAGCCCAAAACTGTAGCTGCTCCAAGTGAGTAGTAGGCGATGCTATTTTACCGAGCTTTCTTTCGCCTTTATAGTTTTGGAAATGGCCTTCTTTAAATGTAATCTCGAAGTCTTTACGTTTGATATCATCAGAGACAGCACGAGGAAACATAGCCCAGTGACGCTTATCCAATACGGGGAAGCCTGCTGCCTCCTTTTTAAAATTCTTTTGATACCACGAACCATCTCTTAACTCCCTAAAATAAGTATTTAACCTCCTGTAATCACTAAGATCTAATGCATTAAGCTCTTTGCCAATGACACCTCTAACGATTAAATGAAAGTCTCTACCTATAGAGTTATTATAAAATCTTACATGGTCTACCAATTCATCAACTAATTCTCGTGCTTGTGGATCTATGTCTAATTCTTTACGTATATTCTTTAGCCCTGCAGCATCATCATGCTCAAATACATCAATTGCTATATCTGTATTGTCGGGACTTTTCTTCTTCTTAGCAGCGGATTTATATTCTTTCTGTAGTTTCTCGCCATCAACAAAGCCCTTAGGTGCCATCGAATTATTAAATTGCTTCGAATATATATCAAGAAAATCTTTAACTGCTTTGTCAGATACATGCTTACTATTTAAGGCTGTCTTAGTGAAAGCCGTATTAGACATATCCATTTGAGTGGCATGTATTACATCTGCAGTCTTAGGCGTCCATTCAGGTAATGCCTCAGCCCTCTCGCCTAATCTTTTTTGATTTTCCTTACCAAAGGTAGAAAGTAATACCACATCAGTAAAATATGATTCCTCTGGGGTTAATTCTCTGCCTAGCTTTTTATTATACTTCTTAAAGTTTTTAATGGCATTGTCTATCTCAAGACGTAATTCATGAGATGCAATCTTTTCACCTGTCTGTTCACTATAAATCTGAGCCTTCTTAAATAACGCTGATTCAGACCGTTTTATTGATCTGTTGAACTTCCCTACCATTTTTATAAAATCTTTGTCTATACCATCAGTCTTGGCCTTCATAATCAGCTTTGCGGATGCCATGTCCATCATATCATTAATGAAGAAGTTAGTGGCTCTTTTATACATAACTTCCATCTGCCTAGTTCTAAATTCTTTAAACTTATGAGTATCTTTTGGCATCTTTTCTTTGCGTAAGTCTTTACCAAAGCCAGCAAGTTCCCAAAAATTCTTCCTATCTCCCTTTGGTCCAAAATAAAGCTTCTCAAACTTAGGAAGACCCGAAAATACTTCTCTGAAGTCTCGCCTATTTAACACCACCTTCTTCCTGGTTAAGCTATCATATAGTTTATGGTTAATAACCTTTCCTGGATATCCATCTACATTGACAGTATTGCCATTTTCATCTTTAACCTTCTCAGTATGCATTAAAGCTTTCATAGACTTTCTGCCTAATAACTCGGCTATAGCCTTAGTACCTTTAAGGTTTGCATGATACTCAGCATACATATTGTATATTTCTTTTTTATTTACTCGCCTATATGGGCTATCTGACCAGTCAACACCCTTAAGTAATTGTGTCATCTTAGGAAGGAAGGTATTTATTTGAGCCCCAGAAAGGTTATCTATCTTGGATGCTCGATCATATATTTCACTGTAAAAGAATCTTCTATTAGCGTCCCAATTTCTCCCGAAGTAAGCCTGATTAAAGCCATGCATCGTACCAAACAACCCACTCCTTAAATGATGAGAAGTTAATGCCTTCTTAGGTAACCCTTTTGGTACTTCAATATTAAACATTGACTCAAAGGCTTTTCTAAAGAACGTATCGCTACTCTTTAAACCTATCTCATCTAATGGATCTGACGGAAAGGCAATCGTTGCACGCAGCAACTCTCTTGATTTCCTTAATTCTTCAGCGTCTGTTTTCGGAGAAATATATACTTTAAATTTTTTATTCTTATGGATGATAGTAACTTCTTCCCTGCGACTGTCATCCTTCCCTTTAAAGGCTTTTTGTTGGTCTGATGGCAACTTGCTGTATATTTTTTGATCTATAACCTTGCCTTTCTTATTAACGTAAGAGGTAGCAGGTAGATCCATCATGGCAGAGTGTGCAGCTACAAGAGTCTGTCTATTGACAACAGATGGACCTAATTGAGCACGGCCTCTATATGCACCAGAAGACATCCGATTACGATGCCAAGGAGAGTACTTTCCAAATGCAGACTTAAGATATCTCATCTCTTCTGGAGTACCTTGCTCTGTAAGCATATCTCTATAGTCTGCTTTATTATCTTTTATCTCACCTGTTTTCGGATCAACAAACTCATTCTTTTGATTGCCATAAGCATCACGCCATGATTTCTTCCATCCAAAGAATGCAAAAGCCTTATCTCCATCTAAATCAGCCCCACCCAGAGCTTGCATAGCTTTAGGATGTATGACACCACCATGGCCATCAATACCTGTGAAGCCATCAAATTTAAGGACATGAGCACCAGATAAGGAGTCCATAGGGACACGTGCAACCACCGCCTTAAAGAAATTCTCAAGTTTTCCATTCTTTTTACCCCCGTCAACATATTCTTTCCATAATTTACCAAGGGTAGTTGGACCTTTACCTAATAAACCAGCCTGCGCTCTATCAACCTTAAGATCCGCATAGGCATTGTCTAGGTATATTAATTCATCTCCACCTTTCCTATTCATCTTACTAAATCTACTATCGTGTCTTATCCACGGATCATAAGGCCTCATTCTAAGGGATAAACTATTACCTACCTTAGGCCTAGTCACTTGATTAACTACAAAGTTTCTCATAGCAGTCATTACATAGTCTCGCACTGCAGAGTGCATAAATATGGGAAGATCTGTACTCACCCTAAGCATTCTATCTATAGCACTATTAAAGTCCTTTACTTGGGTCATTTGGTCTACATATTCTTGATGTGACAATTCTCCGCCATCAACTAAGTCCCTCATTTGTTCTGAATTAACTCTCAGTATTTGACTATATGCTTTACCAGCAAACTTCTCAAAGCCAGGAGTCCCCATTGCTTCAACAAGCTCTGCTATACCATAGTCTTCTATATTCTCTATTAAAGAATCAACATCCTTCTCTTTGAGCCCCTTCTTCATAGCTTCTGCAAGCTTCTGATTAGCCTCAGGCTTACCTACAAAACGACCCTTATTGAGGGTTTTAAACATGTCATCTATAACGCTCTTAGGTATATTAGCATGGGCATACTTAGTAAGGTTGGTAAGTAGCTGCTTAGGGATCCGTTGTGGATCAAGCATATGACCAGTCTGCTTCTCTGTTAGGTTACCTCGAACCTCAGACATATCCCACTCGTAAACATCTGGATCATGAACCCTCTTCTTAGACTTAGGGTCATACCATTTTACATTAAGCCTAGAGTCAACCTTAAGGTCGTAAATATTTCTTGTACCATAATCTTTAGCTGCGCTCTCTGGAACTATAAACTGCACACCTGTCTTACGCATATAATCAGAGGCCTCCTTGGAAGCACGATGAAACATCATTTTTCCCAAGAAGGCACCATGATTCGCACTAGGAGAGACGATGAATGATTTGTTCTGTCCACTTTCGGGAAGACCAAAGTCTGCATTGATATGATCAATGATATCCTCTCGTACTAGTATTGCGCCGTCAGTAGCTTCTGTCATTTCAGAAGCAAGAGTCTTTTCTGTAATTTTATCCTTAGGCTTAGCGTCATTAAACATAACGTAACGCCACTTTCCTCTATCTATAGAGTCAACCTCAACAGGTGTTAAGCCTTTCTTATTAATACGGGGCTTTAGGAAGTCTGCATTCCCAGCATATCCATCTGTAAACCATATCTGTTGACGCTTATTAAACTTAATAGCATTATTAATTTGCGAGCTTTTCAGTAGCTGTTTAGCATATTTCTTATAACGAGCTCTATCAACTGCCTTTGCCCCCTGGTTAAAGCCATTCATCTCAACATCCCAATATATGTTAGAGAGGAACATCCTGTCAAATACTGATTTAGCATCACCCTTAGACATTTTATCTTTTTTAGCAAAGCTTGATCCGAAGTCATCAGCAAAGTCATTTCTAGCCTTTGTATAGTCTTCGTTCTTAAACTTTGGTATAAGCTTAGCGAAATCCTTAGCATCTCTTAGAATTTGAGCAGGTGTACGCTTTTGATCAACATCAGGATGATACTTAACCCAATATTGTCGTTCAGCATCGCCTTTACCGCCGTAATAATAGTAGCCTTTTTTATGCATCGCAGATAAAAGCTTTCTATTAGCTTCCTTCATATCAAAGCCACGTATTCTGCCAGCATCTCTAAAAGTCTTCTCTTTAGCGAATGTCCCAGTATGGTCAATAATATGATCTACTATAACGTATGATGGCTTAAATTTTACATAGTCTTGAATGCCATTTCTATCTTTTGCCGCTTGCCATGCATTGTCAATCGGCTTTAATGGCTCTCTTTGAGCCTTACTATTGTTCGCTTTATTAACAGGACTATTCAAATTTAATTGTACAATCTTTACATCTTTACCATCCCACTCAATAGAGGCATGTTGAACAGGCCTCGAGTGAGTCTTCTGCAGTAGCCAATTTCTAATCTCAGCTCTTTCAGGAGCTAATAAAGCGACTCTATTCCCGTCTGTGCTAAAAGTAGTTTCAATCTTATCGGCTAGCTTTTCAGAATTTACATCACCAAGCCCTTCTGCTTTCTTAAATAAAGCCTCTAATTTCCTTGCATTATCAACTATAATAGACTGTTCATTCGCTACAGACCCAGCATCTTCCAGTAAATGCTTTAAATTTCTCTTTACAAAATTCATGCTTTTTGGTTGAATCCCTAGCTCTGGGCCAGACGGAGTCATGTCAGGGTCGCTTGTATTATCTTTAATTATATCCTGCACAGGTGGAGCTACTTGATTAGGGGCAAAAGGGTCACCGTCTAATCTTGCTCCTTCGTCATCAACCTTATCTTTCTTAATTGAATCGGCAAATGGATCTCCTTGTATTGGCAATCCTTCTGCTGGATCGGCTATAGGCGCATCAGCAAACGGATCACCTTTCATTGCCGTACCCTCAACAGTATCCTCAGTCTTTTTAGGGACTACCCTAACTTCACCATCTTGAGAAGGCACCTGATCCCAACCTTCTGGAATCTCATCTACCTTACCCATTTCCTTTAAAGACTCAAATAATTCATTGTTCATTGTAGCTGTCTCACCATATACACCGAACTGAGTCCTAGCATCTTCCATTACAGACTTTTGTACTATAGGAGAGAGATCGTCCCATCCAGGAGTAAGTTTAGGATTATAGTTAGGTATATCAAGGTCAATAGGATTACCATCTTTATCAAGGGTTCTAAGCTTCTCTGGATTCTTTTGGCCCTCCTTATATATTTCTGCCATGAACTTATTCTTCTTGTGAACCGTCGCACTAGTTTCATTAGCTCCAAAATATGCTCCTAATAAATAAGAATAGATTTGCTCGGGAGTAGTTTCCCCACGCATAGTTGACTGTAGGCCATCATATAATGAAGATGATGCTGCCCTTAATACACGGTCTGCCTGTTGATCTGCGGTATAAACATACTTCCCGCTTACTTTATCGAACTTAGGCGTACCCCCAATTTTAATTAAATTTGCGATCCCCCTAAATGCACCACCTGTAAATGCTCCATGCATAGCAGACTCCATCATAGCATCAACACCTTGCTGCCAAGCACCGACTCCTGAAGCTGTACCTAAATGGAATGCACCCTCTGCTACATGAGAGGGGATATCTTTATTTAAGAATCTTGCTGCAGACTGCATAGCACCTGCTCGTCCCTTCATGGCTGTCTTAGTTGCTTCCTTGACTACACCTTTAGTAACCTCAGTAGCTTTGTTTGCGACAACCATAGGCACAGACTTACCTCTTAAGGCTTTAGCTGCTTCTGCAAGTTTATGCGCTTTTAATACTTTAAATGGTGCGGCAGGTATATAGCCGACAAAACCCGCAAGCTCTGCAGCGGATCTCATAATTCTTTCATATTCGTTAGGGGATTGTTCGCCTACATTAAAGGTAGAGAATCCAGAAAGGAATCCTTCTCCCATACCTTTTATTCCACGTAATAGGTCAAACTCTGACTCTTCTTGAAGAGGACCTCTTTGAAACTGCATGCCATAATGAGCAGCATGGTCTTCTATTTGTATGACTAAGTCATCTTTGAAATTCTTGGGGTTAGTTGCATAAGAACGAATAAGCCCTTCTACCATATGTTGGGGATAGATGGGCCTAAATTCAGCAATCTTATCTAAGGCATTAAGATCTGCCACTGAGGTCTCTCCTACTCTTCGTTATAATCTGCTGATAAACCGCTTCCTAAAACTGCTCCTGATCCTAATGCAGGCAGTATTGCAGAGTAATCTATTCCTGCAGCTGCTGCTGTTCCTCCTTCAGAGGCTAATGATTTCCAATAGGCCTTGTAAAAGTCACCAACTGTATCATAATCTTTTAATGTTTCGGCTAGAGCGTCTCTATCGACACCCATCTTCTTAGCTAATTTAGTAATATTTCCTTTACTTAGCTTAACTGTATTATTCCCAGATGTAGACATGAACTTAACAAACTTCTCACCAACTCCTCCAGCACCTTTTAAGCCACCTGCTTCAGCGATCCAAGACTTAGCAACAGAGCTTTTAGTATCTCCGAACAATCGCTTCGCAGCGCCCTGAACTACTTTAGCTTTTCTAGCACCAGTAAAGTTACCCTCATTTATAATCTTCATTACATCTGCTGGATTCTTAGACTCAAGGCTTACCTTAAGTGCATCCATAGTAGATCTCTGTCCAGCTTTTGTAGCTGAGGCCATACCTTCTTTAACCCATGGAGAACTAACACCCATTCGTTGAGCTGCAGGAGCTGCCAACTTAGCTGCTGCCCCTTTTAATTGTGCTGCCATTCCAGGGCCTGTACCATATTTAAGCACACCACCTGCTGCCTTGCCTGCCATTCCCATCTTGCCTAAAGCCGCGGCTCCTTTAGCTACTGCTGCCCCAGGTATAAGAAATGATCCTGCTGTACCTAATAACTTACCAGCCTTAGCTGCAGCTGCAGTGCTTTCATTGATATATGATGCGTCTGGAATCATATCTAATGCCATAGCATCTAGAGCCCCTAAGGCTCCTACTCCAAATTTCTTTAATGAACTGGCTTGTTCTACACCAAACGGGACATCATATCGATCAGACATTTGTCTTAGCTTAGTTACCATTCCAGGAGTCCAGGCATCAGGGTCTCTTTGATATTGACGAACAAGTCCTTCAACTCGCTTACGTTCATTCTTCATCATACGTTCTTCTGGGGAAGTCTTCACGTTTCCTCCAGCATGTTGATTATATAAATCGTATCTAGCCATATTACTCCTTACTCAAGCAAATCTTCTAAGTCTTCAAATGTTTCCGTGTTGTTTAAATATATCTTACTGCCTTTCCCTCCAGGGCCTTGGAATAATCCAGCAGTAACATAAGGACCTTTATCGTCAAACTCAATCTTATACTCGTCATCAAATACAGCGTCTTCCTCTCGCAAGGTCCATTCGCCTTTAGAATTTTGAGAGATTTGAACATCATCAACATCATCAAATATCGCGCTAGATTGGAACTTACTATAATCCTTAAATTTACCTAAGGCCTTCATTAATTGGTTTTCTTCTGTTTTAGACGTACTCTTATTATCATAGCGTATAGAGGATAACTTTTCTGGGCCAACCTCAGGTTTTTTATATTGATTATACAAAGCCTCTTGAATAGTATTAGTCGGAGTAAATGAATCTGAATCAGGATTAATGCCTAAACTTCTACGATAATAATCATCCATATATGGAGTTAAGCCAGCAGCCTCTATATTTGACTGTAT
>ERZ1046148.130-NODE-130-length-45395-cov-7.186193_pt1 | contig 45395 bp, 43 predicted proteins | sample MGYA00383090_ERZ1046148 | MGnify/ENA primary metagenome ERZ1046148 (study PRJEB29581, sample SAMEA5548360) | metagenome | biome: marine; feature: coastal; material: water | depth 25 m | study: Short-term variability in the microbial, nano- and picoplankton... | reverse complement strand
CCTTCCAAGCAGTCTCCTCACTCGAAAAAACCCCTAAGCCAATCGCTCCTCCGTCCGCCTCGGTAACCGAGGGCACGAAGACACGCGAGGGGGCTGTCATGGAGTGTGCTGTCAAGTGGTAGCCCTTCAACCCCTCGTCCACTCATACTCTACTACTGCTAATCCGCCAGGGTGAGGGAATGGTGCATCGGGCTTTTCCATACGTATTGATATGGACTGGACAATTGCATTTTTGCTAATGTTTTTTGCTAGCATATCGCATAGTGTTTCCATTAGTTTAACAGGCTTTGAGTTGACGACTTCCGCATCTACAGCAGATTGTAAATCTGCATAATTCAGTGTCAAGTCTAGGTCATCTTCCTGTACATCATTTGCCAAGGTTGCCCAAATTGAGATAATGAAAGGCTGAACTTGTTCTCGTTCAAAATCATAGGCTCCATGTGATGCCATCACTTCATATGATTCGAGACCAACACGGGTGACCAAAGAAATCACTCCCCTCTTTCATGGACCCAAATCAGGTGATAGCCAAATTTAGTTTTGATAGGGCTTGAGACTGTCTTTAGAGGTGTAGACCAAACCGCTTCTTCGAATTCACTGACCATTTGTCCTTTACGAAACCAACCAAGGTCGCCGCCTTTTTGACTCGAAGGGCAATCCGATTTCTTCCTTGCAGTCTTTTGAAAGTCCTTGAATTTCTTGATATTAGCAGCTAATTGAGTTGCTTCTCCCTTACTCTTCACTAGGATGTGACTTGCATGTGCACTCGGATTCACCATATCTTCACCTCAGGCGTCAAGATTCCATGCTAGGTACTTGACATAATTTCCATAAATCGTCACAGAGATTCCAAGACTTTCCTCGTTAAACCGAGTAAGGTCATCGAGGTAGGTGTGGTATTCCCATGAACCACTGCCATAGCACACAGCGGCCCTTCCTACAGTGTCACCACCATCAAGGTCGTACACGAACGGGCAGTGGTCGGAATTACACGGCATTCCATCAGAATCGCCCTTGGCGCCATCATACAATCCTAAATTGATGGTGTACTTAGAAGCCATTTGTGGATTAGCAACTTTGTATTCCTCAGCCAATCTTTCAATGTGGCCATAGTCTTCGGGATGGTTTGCAAAGAGGGTTACTGAGTCGGATCGACTTTGGTCGATGTCTACATGATTCATGTCGAGATTAACATAGAGTCTCAGGTTCATTGCTAAATCTTGATTCATTTCGTCAACATATGCAGTTGAACCCCACAATCCCTCTTCTTCTCCACCCCATGTGCAAAAGCGTAATGTTCGCTCTGGCTCACCGTTTTCAATGATGTACTCGGAAAACATTGTAGCCATTTCCAGGACAGATGCAGTTCCAGATGTGTCGTCGATTGCTCCAGGTCCGTGATAGACAGTATCATGGTGGCCACCGACAATCAGTAATTCGTCACTAGTTCCGTAATATGTTCCACATGGGACTCTGATAGTCAATTCTTGATTATTGGTAACATCGATTATCATCTCGAGTCTGCCACTGCCATTAATGACAACAGATTCTAAAATCTCTCCAGCATCTTTACTCATAGCGATGAATGCCAATTGTGATGGTACAGAGCCACCATTTGCTTCCACAATGGCATCATAACCTGTTCCTTTGAATATTGGTACGCAATCGTTGCCCTCTATTTTGCCACAATTGTAGTCCTTGTTAACGCGAATAATCGCATCAAGGTCGTATTCTATAGCGCTAGTCATGATGAATGTATTACCGGTTTTAGTACCGCCGCCTTCAATATAACCAACCTTGCCAGCAGCCGATGACCAAAGTGCATCATCAGACCCGTTTCCTAAGTGAACAACTTCCATTTCCTGTCCAAACATAATAGACGACTCACCTGAAAATCCTTGGATTACGTAATCGATTCTGTGGTTAAATGAGGTAACCTGCTGACCTACATCCGCGGGGGAACAAGGTGCGACTCCGATTCCACCAACAGCTCCTGGTTCACATACTCTCAAACTTGGTTCGCTGTTTATGCTGTGCATGGGAACTTCATAGGTATGAAGAGTCGATTGATAGCCCAATTCTTCGAATGTATTTGCAATGTATTCTGCGGCAGCCTGTTCTTCTGCAGAACCACTCATCCGCCCTTTCCATTCTGGATGCCCAAGATTCACTAAATCCTCAGCATAGTCTCTTGCACGGTCTTGTTCAAACACCATAGATGCCCCATAGTCTACGGGGTCATCATCGAGCATGAAGTAAAGAAGTGATGATGAAATGAATAGCACAACTAGCACGATTGCCATTGCAGTTGTGCTTCGGAAGAATTCAAGTGCCGATCGTCGGTTTTTTGCCTCCGCCCAATCCTCTACAACTTCAGCAGAAATGATCTCATCGCCAGCACTCATTGCAATTCCTCTCCAGTCCAGCGTTTAGTCAATTTGTTATCCTTTCCCAGGTGGTCAAGAATGCGTGAAACTATGAAATCAACCAAATCCTCCATTGTCTTTGGTAGATTATAGAATCCAGGCGATGCTGGCATTACGATTACTCCCCAACTAGATATTTTTGCCATGTTTTCTAAATGAACAGTCGCATATGGTGCTTCTCGTGGTACAATTATCAGTTTTCTTCTTTCCTTTAGAGCAACAATTGCAGATCTAGTTGCAAGGTTATCGCCAATGCCGGCTGCGAGTTTTCCAAGTGTAGAACCGCTGCATGGGCATATCACTACTGCATCTATTTCTGCAGAACCAGATGCTGACTTGGCCGCAATGTCATCATTGCTTTCTAGAATAGCACCAGTTCTTTTCGCTAGAACTTCAGGTGTTAGCCCCTCACATTCGTGAGACATTGTAAGTCGACCGGAGTCTGTTACAACCAGCCTGGCAGTACTTCCAAGGATTTCAGCAAGACGCACGCCATATGCTGCGCCAGAAGCTCCAGAAATTACCAACACAATCTCGCCCATCAAACAATTCTCGTATGGAATCATGTATCAAGGTATGTCCATGGCTGTGCGAAGTACCGTTTCCAATACATCTACTGCCTTAGTGAAGGAAATAGGGTCTATAGACCAGCCTATTCTGAGCCATTCATCCATACCCTGTCCAAACATACATCCGGGCACTGCAAGTAGTCCATGCTGTTTTCCGATAGTATCTATCATTTCGAGTGTATCCACTCCGGGAACCCTGAATGCTCCAAACACTCCAGAAGGCGGCGGTGTCCATTCAATTCCCAATCTTTCCAGTGCCTTTTTCAGTACTGGAATATTTTGTTCCCGATATTTCTCAATCAATTGAACTGGCTCATCCAGCCGGTTACGAATGTGGTCAACAATGCGAATAGTTGGTGAAGACATCATCCCCTCCATATTGTGAAATGCATTTGCCACATTCGAGATAATTTCTTCGCTTGCAATAATCCATCCATATCGAAGGACACCAAGTCCATGGATTTTTGTCAATGAGGATAATGTGATACAGTGCTCTCCTTGAGTAAACATTGGTTTCCATCCTCTATCGGCTGCTGCATAGACTTCATCACTAATTATCCGAACATCCATTTCTTTGCACTTTTCGACTAACCAGTTTCTGTCATCATCGGTAAATGACCAACCGACAGGGTTCAGTTGCGGGGTTACCATCAATAAATCGACATTCGAGAGGGTGGTTTCCCATTCATTACGATCGATTATCCAAGCACCAGAAGTAGGCAGTCTGTGTACTGCAATTGTTTCTAGTCCGAGAATTCTAGCAGCCTGGCTAACCGGTCCATAAGATGGCATTTCTACCGCTACCTTGCCGCCGCGAGATGCGGCTGAGATTGCGAGATTTATTCCTTGAGTAGCTCCTAAGCAGAGGTGGATATTCTCCACTGGGATGCCATACATTTCGCTGACTACATCCCGCTCATCAATACTCGGGCCCCTGTGGTCTCTCCAAACATCTGGCACTTGACCAAGTTCCCATGGAAATTGTAGCCCGGAGAATGAAAGGTTGTGGGGGCGTTGTTCCTTTAATCGAGGTATGTACCACTTAAGATAAGCAACAGGCGGAATCATTGAGCCACGGGCAGGACCTCCGGTCTCTGGATAGTATCCTGCCATAGGGCGACATGTACAGCAGCCATCTAATAGACTTCACATTTCAACTGCTTATTTCTCTAGAAAGGCAACCTGCATTGGAAATGAGTGCATTGAGGACCATTTCTGTAGTTATTTCATAGCCTAATGCAGCTAAACTTGTTGTGGTATCCTGTCCTAAACCGCATCCGCTAACCATCTCGACTCTACCAGGGGGTGTATCGCAATTCACAGTTAGTCCATGGCGACTAGTCCATCGCAGGAACGATAGTCCGATTGAACAGATTTTGTTCTCTCCAACCCACACGCCCTGCATTCGCGTATCTCTTCGACCCTCTACTCCTAATTGTGCAAGTGCAGAAATCACCCACTCTTCCAAAATTGCAATTACGGCTTTGACATTAGATTCACCATCTTTATCCCATTTGATAATTGGGTATACTACCAATTGTCCTGGGCCATGCCAAGTTAAGCCTCCACCCCTGTCAACAGATGAGGTATCATACCCTCTTGGGGGGCTGATTCCATCATTACGCGCCCTAGGGCCAACGGTGACAATTTCTTCATGCTGGCAAACGAGAATCGTATCTTCGATTTCATCATCGATTCGCTTAGATTGCATTACACGCATCAACTCATCCGCATTTGAGTGAGAGATTACTCCGAGATTATTGATGTGCAAAGGACGCATATTAATACCTCAAAAACGGCCACTGCTTCCAAATCCGCCTTCGCCTCTTTCAGTGGTTGATAATTCTTCAAAACTAACTTCTCTGTATGTCGTTATTGGAACTGGAGCGATTAGCATTTGAGCAATACGTTCGCCCTTCGCTAACTCGATATAATCGCCTTCTCCAATCCATGTTGCTAGGACCATCAATTCTCCACGATAATCTGAATCTATGGTTCCAACACCATTAGGCATAATCATACCCTTTGCACCCAAAGATGAGCGTGATCTGATTTGACCTTCCCATCCCTCGGGAATCGCAACAGCTAATCCGGTCCGAATCTTGGTCGATTTTCCCTTTGTCACAACAGTCGGCTCAAGTGCGCGCAAATCCCAGCCGGCAGCTGATTTGGTACCTTGTGTTGGCTGTGATGCCTCGGAATCTAGTTTGGCGAAGAGTACTTCCACATTCGGCCTCATCATGTTTGACCCGAAGGGTAGGGGGCTCTCAAGGCCTTTGGTTGTGTCACGGCCTACATGTAACGGCTGACTAACTTACAAATCTTCAATTTCGACTTAATGACAGAGATGATAAACCTCCGACGCCCATCTAGGTGAGCCTGACAGTCTGCAATCTTGCTCAAGAACCGGCCTCAACCGGGGTGGTTGATTAAGCAACATTATAGGCCAGTTTATACGGCATACAAATTCCACTGCGAGTGAAATATGGGGGGGAGATAAAATGGAGCCACAATCACACAATACTGACGGGTTTGATTTAGATCTAACTTCTGAATTTTCAGAACCGATGCTTAAGGAATCCCTAGACCGTTTTGTCCTATTTCCTATAGAGCATTCAGAGATTTGGGACATGTACAAGCAACATGCTGCTTCTTTCTGGACGGCTGAGGAAATAGATTTGGCTGAAGATGCTAAAGATTGGGCTTCTCTCTCTGCGGATGAGCAACATTTCCTAAAACACGTATTGGCATTCTTTGCAGCATCTGATGGAATTGTAAATGAAAATCTTGTAGTCAATTTCGCAAATGAAGTACAGTGGGCCGAAGCCCGTGCATTCTACGGGTTCCAGATTATGATGGAAAATATCCATGCCGAAACCTATTCCTTACTTATTGATACATACATCAAGGACCCAAATGAGAAAGATCACTTATTCAAGGCTCTAGAAACCGTGCCATCTGTTGAGAAAAAGGGAACTTGGGCATTACGCTGGCTAGATAGAAAGCGTGCATCATTTGCTGAGCGATTAGTAGCCTTTGCCGCTGTTGAAGGGATCTTCTTCTCTGGCTCCTTTTGTGCTATCTTCTGGCTGAAGAAGCGCGGATTAATGCCTGGTTTGACATTCTCAAATGAATTGATTAGTCGTGATGAAGGATTGCATTGTGACTTTGCTTGTCTCCTACATTCAAACCTAGTACGTGGTGCTGGTGAAATGAAGATACACCAGATTATTTCTGAGGCTGTTGAAATCGAAATCGAATTCGTAACTAGTGCACTTCCAGTTTCATTGATCGGAATGAATTCGGATTTGATGCAGCAATACATCCATTTCGTCGCCGACCGTCTACTAATTTCTCTTGGAGCTACTAAACTCTACAATGCAGAGAATCCTTTCCCTTGGATGGAAATGATTTCGATGCAAGGAAAAACCAACTTCTTCGAAAAGAGAGTTGGGGAATACCAGAAGGCTGGCGTAATGGGCTCATCAAGCCTAGGAGCGGTCCAGCAGCGCTTCTCAATGGAGGAAGACTTCTAAACCGCCCGCGTAGCAGGACGGATGTTGCACGCTCAAATGATATGATACAGGAGGACAAAGAATATGGGTCTACAAGTGGTTAAGAGGAATGGAGACAAAGAAGATGTTCGTTTCGATGCGATTCAGGAGAAGTTAACTAATCTCTCCGCAGGATTGCATGAGACTTGGGTCGATCCAGGAATGGTTACCAAGTTGGTTATCGAAGGTCTTTATGATGGAGTTACAACATCTGAACTCGATGAATTAGCTGCTGAGACTGCAGCATCCCTCGCGTCACACCACCCCGATTATTCAAAATTGGCAGCACGTATTTGTGTTGACAATTTACACCGCTCTACAAAGGACGTCTTCAGTGAAGTCGTTTCAGACTTGAGGCATTTCATTGACCCAGAATCTGGAAAGCATGCACCTCTTATCTCAGAAGAAGTATTTGAGATAATTATGGCGAACAAGGATGTTCTAGATTCGCACATCGATTACAATCGTGACCATAATTACGATTATTTCGGGTTTAAGACACTTGAGCGCTCCTACCTACTCCGACTTAATGGAGAGGTGGTTGAGAGGCCACAGCATATGTTAATGCGTGTCGCAGTGGGCATCCATCATGGTAACATCACAAAAGCATTGGAATCATATGATTTGATGAGCGAAGGGTGGTTTACTCACGCTACACCTACATTATTCAATTCAGGAACGCCAACCCCACAGATGTCCTCATGTTTCCTTCTTACAATGCAAGAAGATTCGTTGGATGGAATCTATGACACACTAAAGCAGTGCGCTAGAATTTCAAAGTCCGCTGGCGGAATCGGTTTATCGATTCACCAAATCCGTTCTAAGGGATCATACATCAAAGGTACCAATGGCCATTCCAATGGACTAGTGCCAATGCTTCGTGTGTTCAATGACACAGCACGCTATGTCGACCAAGGAGGCGGAAAGCGCAAAGGAAGTATTGCAATTTACCTAGAGCCTTGGCACCCTGACATCTTCGAATTCCTAGACTTGCGTAAGAACCATGGGAAAGAAGAGATGAGAGCTCGTGATTTATTCTACGCGCTTTGGACTCCAGACTTGTTCATGGAACGCGTAGAAGCAAATGGGGAATGGTCACTATTCTGCCCGAACGAATGCCCTGGCCTTCATGACTCATATGGCGATGAGTTCCGTGCTCTATATTCCAAATACGAATCCTCTGGACTTGCTCGTAGGACACTCAAAGCCCGTGACTTATGGGATGCAATTACACAATCACAAATAGAGACAGGAACGCCTTACATGCTCTACAAGGACGCATGTAATGAAAAATCAAACCAGAAGAATCTAGGTACAATTCGTTCTTCAAATCTTTGTACTGAAATCATGGAGTATACTGCTCCTGATGAAGTAGCAGTTTGTAATCTGGCTTCAATCGCACTGCCAAAATACGTAAACCTGGAGGAAGGTACCTTTGATCATCAGAAACTATTCGATGTCACATACCACGCTACCGGAAATCTGAACCGAGTAATTGATGTTAATTTCTACCCAGTTCCCGAAGCAAGAAACTCCAACATGCGCCACAGACCAATCGGATTGGGTGTGCAGGGATTAGCAGATACCTTTGCAATGCTAAAGTTACCTTTCGAATCCGAACAGGCACGCCAATTGAATCGTGAAATCTTCGAGACCATTTACTTCGCATCTTGCAGTGCAAGTATGGATGCGGCAAAGGAAGAAGGGCCTTACTCTACCTTCGAGGGTTCTCCTGCCAGCCAAGGAATCCTACAGCCTGACCTTTGGGGCGTTACTGAACACTCTGGGCGCTGGGATTGGGATACTCTGAAAGCAGGCATTATCGAGCATGGTCTTCGTAACTCTTTGATGGTCGCACCTATGCCAACAGCGTCTACAAGTCAGATACTTGGAAACAACGAATGTTTTGAGGCGTTCACTTCTAACCTATACGTCAGAAGAACACTTTCTGGTGAATTCATTGTGCTAAACAAGCATCTTGTTAACGATTTAATTAGCCGCAACCTCTGGTCACTTGAAATGAAGAATGAAATTCTGCGTCACAAAGGAAGTGTACAGTTAATAGATGGTATTCCAGAAGATTTGAAAGAATTGTATAAGACAACCTGGGAAATTAAGCAACGTATTGTCATCGACATGGCTGCTGACCGTGGAGCTTACATCGATCAGAGCCAATCTATGAACATCCACATGACCGATGCAAACCCGGCTAAGGTTACTTCGATGCACTTCCACGGATGGAGAAGTGGACTCAAGACTGGAATGTACTACCTACGTACAAAGGCTGCTGCGGATGCGATTCAATTTACAGTTGAGCAAAAGGTCGGCGATGAAACGGTTGATGGATTAGCGGTTAGAGCTGATGAGGCTACAAGTCTTGAGGCAATTGCATGTTCTCTCGACACACCTGATGACTGTCTAAGTTGCGGTGCATGATTGATAGATTTCCCTGAATTGGAAAATCCGTCTAATTGCATATATATGTCAAATCATAGGACAGTTGCATGCAGCCAGCACCCCAGCCAATTTATTATTCACCTGCGGGCTTGTCTCAGGGACAACTTGGCAATCAAGCCATAGCAATGATGCCACCCACAAATGCGACTACTGCATTAATTCTATCTATCATTGGAATTGTTGCGACTCTTTTCTACGGAATCGGAATCCTTTTCGCGATTCCAGGACTTATTCTGGCTAATGGTGCATTGAAAATTACAAATCAATTTCCAAATCACCCGGATGCAGGAGTTGCTAAAGCAGCACACATTTGTGCATGGGTTGGTATTGGTCTATTCATTGCAGGATTACTTCTGTTTGGTATGTTTTTTGTATTTTTATATCTCGCATATAGTGGATACTAGACTTCAGACAAATTACGCATTAATTTCTCAAGTGTGTAACTCGGAAATTTACTTCTCCACAATTTTGCAATAGGGATCCAGGCGATGGTGTATCCTATGACGACTAGACTGGAGATTGTAAGGCTCCAACCATAGGTAGTTTCAGCCTTGTGAAAGAGTGCGAAAGGAATGAAGTGGACGACATATAGGCTAAGTGAGCATCTCCCCGTATCTTCTAGGAAGCTAACTTGTGGCATTTTGTAAATTACTGTCCACAGCAGTATAACTCCGGTTAATGCTGCAAGTATGAAAGGATAATTTGGTGGGAAAAATGTAAGGACAGCCTCACCAGAGGGTAGTGCCCATGCCGAATCATTGTTAATTGACCAAACGAGGGACGTAACACAAAATATTAGTCCGAAAACAATTGAAGCAGTAGTCAATTTTAGGACATTTATTTTCGAATCAGTAGATGTTATTTTAGCAATAAATGCGCCAAATACAGCAAAAATTATCCAAGGGAATAGAGGATATGTTCCGGTTAGTAGGAGATGTAATATCAGAGTTTGAATCGATGCAGTAGTTGTCCTATCTGTCCATTTATCTGAGCCTTGGAAGCCCGATCCAAAGTACAGTCCAATGACCGTCAAAAAGAGTAATAGTGAAAATACCGTTTGAGGTGATAATTTAGATGACCTAAAAGGCGAAGACCATATCGGTTCACTAATAATTAGTAGAGCGAATAAAGAAAGAATCCCTGGTGTAAATGGAGCGAATAAGTGTGGTGCAAACAAATTTACAACTATTTGCATGGCCAACAAAAAAGTCGCTCTTGAAATTCGTTTGCGTCGAGTTGATTCTGTTTGCAGTAATCCCCATCCAAGTAAGGTTACAAATAATGGTGCGGCCAAACCTCCCAGGCCGGATACAACATATGCAAGAGTTGAGATTTCAGAATTAGAAAAAGGATTCCAGGTCGCTGCAGCATGGACCATTATCATTAGCAATACTGCTAGGCCGCGTAACGAATCAATATGTCCTAGCCGTTGACTAAATTTTTCCCCAACGACGGGGTGATTTAGTACTGGCATATTTCACTGAGGAAATCCAACATAAATCAGATTGCTGTAGGTGCTGCATGGCCATCTGCTTTGTCATCTGGCTTGCGAACTCGAGACCAGACTCCTCCCATCAATTGTTCGTGATGGTCTCCACAATAGTGGAACCTACGGTATGCTTCTCGAAACGAGTAAGCCTTCTTTCCAGTAGCAACAAGATATCCTTCTGGTGAAAGCCGAGAAATGATGTCACCAACAGCCCCGCAACCGGGGTAATCACAGACGGCATCTTCTCCCATATCGACGCCTAGAAACTTATCCCGCTTTAACCATTGGAATGAATCAGGATTCATCTTCACTTTCAGGAGGAGTGATTACCAATAGTGGAATGTTTGCCTCGATTGATTGGCCTTCTTCACAATGAATTTCGGTAACAGTGCCACTGATTGGTGCTTGAATTTCATTTTGCATTTTCATCGCTTCGAGAATCATTACTACTTGCCCTTCTTCGACTTCATCTCCAAGAGCAACCTCTACAGTAACAACCTTTCCAGGAATATTTGCATTTACCTTCCCTGATTTTTGCGACTTCCCTCCAGCAGCTCTTCGCTGTTTAGGAGCGGGGCCTGCGTCTGGAACTGTTATGTCAAAACTTTGACCGCCGACAGTTGCAGTCCAAGTGTCACCATTTTGTTCGAGTTCAACTTCGAATTCTTCTCCATTGACAATGACTTTCCGAGTTTCACCCATCATTTCACCTCCAGGTAGATCGAGAACTTTTTCGGTGCATAAGTGATGACATTCCCATATTCATCCTTCTGTGATCTTGAGCCCATGCCTCTCCAAGTTTTCGCCCAATCTTAGTTGGGTCTTCACCACTTGATGAGGCTGCTAGTACCGCAGCGATGGCTGCCATTCTAAGTGTTTCAATATCTGCCATAATATCCACTCACAACGGTATATTTCCATGCTTTCTTGATGGACGTAATTCTTCTTTATCGGTTAGCATGCTAAGAGCCTTGCATAATCGGTCACGGGTTTGATTTGGTTCGATGACATCGTCTAGATAACCAAGTGCTGCAGCTTTGTAAGGGTTAGCAAATGTCTCTTGGAAGTCATCGATTAGTCTTTCTCTTTCACCCTCGGAGTCTCTTGCATTCTGTAATCTTCGTCGGTGGATAATTTGTACTGCACCCTCGGCTCCCATAACTGCCAATTCTGCACTTGGCCACGCCACATTGTAATCGCCACGAATGTGTTTCGAGGACATAACATCATATGCGCCGCCATACGCTTTGCGCAAAATGACAGTCAGTTTTGGAACAGTAGCTTCTGCATATGCGTAGAGGAGTTTAGCGCCATGCCGAATTATCCCTCCCCATTCTTGGTTGGTTCCCGGAAGGAATCCCGGAACATCTTCTAGAGTTATCAGTGGTATATTGAAAGCATCACAGAACCTCACGAAGCGTGCAGCCTTGTCACTTGCATCAATGTCAAGGCAACCAGCTAACATCTTGGGTTGATTTGCGACGACCCCGACTGTTGCTCCATTCAGATGGCCAAAGCCAATGACAATATTGCCTGCCCAATTTTCTTGGACTTCAAGGAACCCACCATCATCAAGGATTTCTGTAATTACATCCTTTACATCATATGGTTTGGTTGGGTCTTCTGGTACGATTGAATCCAATTTTTCGCAAACTCTGTTTGCTGGATCACTGGTTTTCTTCTCGGGCGACATTTCCATATTATTCAGTGGCAAAAAATCAACTAATTCTCTTGCTAAATCAATTGCTTCTTGGTCGTTTTGCGCAGTAAAGTGAGATACTCCTGACTTACTACCGTGAGTCCCAGCTCCACCTAAATCTTCGAATGAAACCTCTTCATTTGTAACAGTCTTGATAACTTCAGGACCAGTGATGAACATATGTGCCGTTTTATCGACCATGATTACGAAATCTGTGATAGCAGGCGAGTAAACAGCGCCTCCTGCACATGGTCCCATTATGACGCTTATTTGTGGAACTACGCCACTCGCTCTTACATTTCTGAAGAAAATTTCAGCATAGGACCCTAGGCTAGCAACTCCTTCTTGGATTCTAGCGCCTCCACTATCGTTCAGCCCGATTACTGGCCTACCTGTTTTGAGGGCCATATCAAGTACTTTGCAAATCTTGAGGCCGTGCATCTCACCAAGGCTACCTCCATATACGGTGAAGTCTTGTGCGAAAGCGAAAATCTCTCTTCCATTTACAGTACCATGGCCGGTGACAACACCATCTCCAGGGATGACATTCTTGTCCATGTCGAAATCTCGGCAACGGTGCTCAACCAAAGCATCTATTTCTTGGAATGAGCCCTCATCGAGTAGCATTTCTAAGCGCTCGCGAGCAGTCATTTTTCCTTTCTTATGTTGGCCAGCAACCCTGTCTTGGCCGCCACCTGCCTCAGCACGTGCCTTTCGTGCCCGCAGGTCCCGTAGTCGCTCATCGGTACCCATCATGCCTTTCGCCAATCAGAGACAGTAATAGCCCCTCCTTATTGCTTGTGTGCGCATTTCTACACCGCAACCGCTTCATAGACGCTCCTACACACAGCCGAATATGGGAGCCCGACAACGTATTGTCATCGCCAAGCCGGGACTTGATGGTCATGACCGTGGAGCCAAGGTCGTAGCCCGGGCATTACGTGATGGAGGTCATGAGGTGATCTATACTGGTCTTCGAAGGACTCCAGACCAAATTGTCAGAACAGTAATGGATGAAGATGCACGTTTCGTCGGCTTATCTTCGCTTTCTGGTGCTCACAGCCACCTCTTCCCGAAAGTTTGCAATCTTTTACGCGAGGCGGGCTTAGATGATGTAGTCGTTTTTGGAGGAGGAATTATTCCTGAAGGCGACCGCTCACAACTATTTGATGCTGGAGTCCGAGCAATATTTGGACCAGGTACACCTTCAACTGAAATTCTTGAATTTGTAGAGTTCGCTTCCGGTCGTAATTGTGGAGTCGGTTCACAAGATGAGTGGCACTGGGGTGAGTGATTGGAGCGTAGGCAACTTGCTCGTCAACTTTCAGCTATAGAGAATGGTGAGTTGCAAGTTGTAAAAACAGAAGGACTGATTGTTGCAATCACAGGCCCACCCGGTGTCGGAAAGTCATGTCTTGTAGATGGGATACTGCACCGACTTGCACCAAAATACAAAGTTGCAGTACTGGCAATAGACCCTACTTCTCCAATAAGCGGAGGTGCCTTACTTGGGGACCGGATTAGGTTAAGTGTACTAGATGATGCAGAAAAGTCGGATTCAATATACGTTCGAAGTATTGCCACCCGTTCTTCGAGTGGTTCAATGCCTTCTATAGTTAGTGACCTTGCAAACCATTTATTGGCCAGTAATTTTGATTTGGTAATCATAGAAACCGTTGGTGCAGGGCAATCAGAAATGCGATGCGCCGCCATTGCAAATCGAATTATTGTTGTTGAAGGACCTTCACGTGGAGATGGAGTACAAGCAGAAAAAGCAGGTTTACTAGAATTAGCTGATTTGATAGTGGTGAACAAAAGTGATTTGGAAGGTGCAAGTAAAGTTGTAAATGACCTAACCGTCTCTCTAACTTTGACTAATGATGCTCCTCCAATTATTCTAGCAAGTGCTACCGAAGGGGTAGGATTGGATGAATTATCGGAAAAAATTCTATCCTTAGAGGAAAGGGTTTCTTCCCGTCGCGCCAGAGTTCGTCAACAATTATTGATGACGCATGAGAATGTCCTGGTCCGAAATCCCGCCTTTGAGACTATTATCGACCGCATGTCTGAAGAAGGGTTAAGCATCGAAGACGCATTGAGGGAATTTGATGAGTGAGCAAGTTGAACTTACAGATCCGGTTAAACATTCAATCGGAGGATTTTATGGACATATGTTCCGTAGAGGCTTTCACATTGGTATGTCAATAATACCATTCATCTTCTTTGAATATTCAAAAAACATCGCTGACTACTTTTCAGTCACGGTATTACAGGTAGTTTCTTTTCTGACATTTACAATTGTGTTCGCTGAAGGTATACGGCTAAAATTAGGAATAACCATTTTTGGTCAACGCGACTATGAGTCCAAACAAGTCAGTGCTTTAGCTTGGGGCGGTTTTGCAATCGGTTTGACATTCATGACACTTGCAGAGGCCCCCGAACTCGTTTGGCCGCTAATTCTATCGTTGTCGTTAGGAGACCCTTTCTTGGGAGAGATTAGACGGAAGGGTGTGGAAAGTAAAAACGTCTTCATATTTGGTTCAATATTCATTGCATTGATTTGGGTTGCTGCTTGGTCTCAATTAGAGACTCCAATTTGGTTAGCTGCCGTAATGGGTCCATTGTGCGTGGCTGCTGAGTGGCCACGACTAAGGTGGATTGATGATAATGCCACTATGTTGCTAATTCCATTAGCAGCGATTATTTTGCTAGCACCGTGGTTGTGAGACCATTATGTTGAAATGGCGCCTCAACTCCCCATTGTATAGGTGAGACCCAATGACTGACGAAGTACCACCCCAAGACCCACCCCAAAGCGCCTACTTGGTGACATTTATTCTTTCATTTGTAATCTTGATTGTTACAATGTTTGTTTACTCGATTTTCTGAGCGAAGCAAGGGCTCTTGAACTACAAGTAATTGGACTGGATATGTGTGGCATAGGTGGCATGCTTGGACAACCTGACAAGGTTGTACTATCGCGCATGATTGACCTCATGGAACATCGCGGTCCTGATGGACGCGGCACCTATGAAGATGATTTTTGTGGCTTAGCCCATGCAAGACTTGCCATCTTAGATTTAGTTGGTTCACCTCAGCCATTGCATGGCCCTGGTAAAGTTGCAGTAGTCAATGGTGAGTTTTACAACCATCTTGATTTGAAAAGTAACTCTTACAATTATTCTACCAATGGGGACAGCGAAGTGATTCTATCGTTGCATACTGGTAAAGGTAATGCGAATGATCATGCGAAATGGATATCTAAATTAGATGGAATGTTTGCATTTGCACTATGGTCAAATGGCCAACTAATTCTGGCCCGAGACCCCGTTGGCATCAAGCCCTTAATGCGAACTATTGTTGACGACTGTCTTCTGTTTTCATCCGAAGCTAAGGCACTGAGGGCACATGAGTCATATGTTCCACAGATCGATGATTTTGCAATGCAAGCTAGAATTGCATGGGAGTACCCCCTAGACGCAACCACTCTCTTTGCAGATGTCCATAACGTTAGACCGGGTAGTGTCGAGGTCTGGGAATTGATTGATGGAAAGCCTAGAATGACAAGTTCTTCGCGATTTGAAATCCAGAAAGTTCTCCCAACTAGTGATTGGAATGACCCTGAAGGCTTACTGGACTCGTTTACTTTGAGTGTTAGTGATAGATTGATGGCCGATGTACCTGTTGGCATTGTATTGTCGGGGGGACTTGATTCAAGCCTTGTATGTGCAGTTGCTCGGCAGGCAGCAGAGATTGCGGAACAAGATGTACCAGAATGTTGGACAGTAGCCGAGAGCGAAGACAATCCTGACTGGCAAGCAGCAGAACTTGTAGCATCGATTCTAGACCTCAAACACCACCAGCACATACTCGAGCCCGACTCATTTCATTCCAAATTACCAGATTTAGCATGGCATGGAGAGGACTTAGATGTCACTGTACTATTTTTCCAACCACTTTTTGCTAAGATGGCGGAGTCTGTGACCGTAGGGCTATGCGGCCAAGGTGCTGATGAGTTACATGCGGGTTACCCAAGATACCGAGATTTAGAGGGCCATTCGAAATTGATTAGATCACGTTTGAGTGATATGGACTGCAGCCTAACAAATCTTCAAGGAGAATCGTGGTGGAGTGACGACCTAACACCGGAAGCACATACGAAATCACTTGAGGATTTTTTACAATTTGAACTAGAGCATGGTCAATTATCTAATTTTCAACTGCGGCTAGTAGATCGGCACTCAATGGCTCATAGCCTCGAGGTCCGAGTGCCATTTTTAGGGAGTAGGCACCGCGAATCATCAAACAAATTGCCAATGGATTGGAGGCTCCCTCCATCGCATGATGAGAAGGCTGCTTTACGTTCAGCTGCAGAATTGACCAACCTACCGACTGAAATTGTTCGTCGACCTAAAATGCCAGCAGGTAGGGCAACATCACCCCGGATGATAGATTCGCTCTTAGATGATTTAAACTACTTTGTCGAGCCAATTGCTAATCGTTATCCGCGTCTCAAACGCGCCTTAATAAAGCAGCCAGAAATCGCTATAGGTCTAGGGTTGTTTGAATCGATGCACATCTTGGATGGCGGAAAAAGTAAGCGCAGCGGGGATCTCAGTTCGCTGCTTGAGGAAGTGGTTTCATGACTGTAGTACATGACCTGACCCAACGTCTTGAAGCTAATCGTGAATTGATCACTGAGTGGATGGCTAAAAAGCGTTCACAGGTACCAATTCCAATCTATGGTAGCGTCGACATACGTGACTGTGGGTGGAAAATAGCAGTAGTCGATGCAAACCATTTCCCTGCAGGATTCAATAATGTGTCAAGCGAGGATGAAGAACGACTTTCTAAATTACTGCGCGAACATATTATTCGACAGCAGCCGGAATGTAAATGGGTCCATCTATATCCAGAATCCCACACGAGGAATCCCGGTTATGTTGAAAATGTTTCAACAATCAAGCGTCTATTAATTGATGGAGGTTTCCGCTGCACTGTCGGTTCACCAGAGTTGGATGGGCACGGTTCTATTGATGGAATCACAGGACCACTGGTATTAGACCAAGTCAAACTCGTCAACGATTCATTAATGGTTGATGGAAATAGTCCTGACCTTGTAATGCTGAATAATGATTTAACTGAAGGTGTTGTTCCGGGAATTGCTGCCCACCAAGTTTCACCACCGCCTCATATGGGTTGGCAGAGAAGAAGAAAGTCCGAGCACTATGCTTGTTTACAAGCATATGTCAACGAGATTGCAGGGATATTGGATATTGATCCGTGGCACCTTCTAACCGACTGGTTTGTAAGTGAAAACAAATGTTTGGAAAAGGAAACTTGTCGCCATGCCCTTGCAGTAGAAGTTGATGAGTTCTTGGCTAAAATCGCTGTTCGATATCAAGCATTGGGCATTGAAAGAGAGCCAGTTGCTTTTGTCAAAAACGATAGGGGAACCTATGGCTTAGGGATTATGGCTGTAACTAGTGGTGACCAACTTCTGAATCTTTCAAATCGAAAATTCAAGCGACTAATGTACTCGAAAGGAGGGGTCGATGTTGAAAACTTCCTGATACAGGAAGGCGTACCCACCACTCTAAAGTCGAGTGAAGGATATTCTGTTGAACCAGTTGTCTACTTGGTAGATGGTGAAGCAGCATCATGGTTTTATCGAATAAATCCAAAGAAGGGTGAGATTGAAAATCTGAATTCCCCATCTGCGAGATTTCTCCCTTACAGTGAAGTAGGTGGCACATATGGTGAGCATGCACATGGATGGCATGCTCTGGTTGCTGAGTTGTCAATGCTAGCAATGGGTGCGGAATCTCAAAAGCAGATGGTGAAGAATTAATGCGGGTACACTGCCTAGGAGGGGGCCTGGTTGGCTTATTTGTCACACGACGTTTGGTGGATGCAAATTTCGAAGTGCATTTATTCGATATTGTCGAGAGAGAAACCGATGCAACTTTCCATTTAGGTAGCGCCTTGGAAGCGGACCACAGTTCTGCGGATTTAATCATCAATATGCTGCCGGGGTCACTGGGTCACAAGGCAACCAGTATGCTAAAAAATTCGGGACAAAAAATAGTAGATCTTTCCTTTAGCGAAATAACTCCAGATCGATTAGAAAATGTTCAAAGCAAGATTCTGTGGGATGTTGGAATCGCACCAGGTCTCTCCAATATGCTCGTCTCGCAGGCGTACCGTGAATTCGGGAAATTAGACAAAGTGAGTATCAAAGTAGGTGGCAATCCCAGTGAACCAGATAACCAATGGTCGTATATGGCACCATTTTCTCCCCTTGATGTAATTGCAGAATATACTCGTGAAGCCAGAATCATCGAAAACGGTGAGGTTTGCGAGGTCCCTGCTATGACTGAACTGCATACAATAGATGCTAACGGTCGGGAGATGGATGCATTCCTGACTGATGGGCTACGCTCGTTGCTAAACATTCCTGCAACAAAGATGGGCGAGTATACTGTCAGATGGCCAGGGCATATTCAGAAGTATCAGGCGACCAAACTTAATCCTGAAGAGTTAGTTGATGCTTGGAAAATCGACCCACTGCGCGGCGAGTTTACTTGGATGGAAGTGCACATTATATCGGGAGATAATGAGCGTAGATGGGTTATCGAGGACAGTGGTTCAGATGGAGATTCTAGTATGGCAAGAACGACAGGACTCGTAACTGCATGTTGTGCTATTGCCTGGGTTGATCGACCTGAAATGCTTCCGTCGGGTGTACACGCACCGGAAGATTTACCCAATGATGTAATCGAATTAGTGATTGAAGTAATGCGCTCAGAAGGCGTGTCAATCGAATTACAATCTTAATGAGTTGATTTGTATGAAGAGAGTTTTACTTTATGCATTCACAATTGGTATAGGATTATTTGTAAGTGCAAAATATGGTGAATGGCCTGTAAATATTGGTTGTATAGGACTATTCATGTACCTCTTTAGCCAAGCTGATAGACGTGAACGTATTGAAATGATTACAGTTCTAGCATTCGCAACTCCGATGGAGTTATTTTTCAGTGAAGTATGGCTCATCTATGAATATCAACGCGGTCTAATGCCCTTATTTGTTCCAGTAGGCCACTGGTTTTTGTTTGATGCAGGTCGTAGAATTGCAACACATTTACCGGTAAAGAAAGCAATGTTTTCACTTATTCCATTTATTCCATTAGTGGCATATGGTGTGTGGACTGGCGGAGATACATCGGGTTTATTTTTACTAATTTTAGTTCTTGCCTTTACTAAATGGGGCCCGCAACCGTCACTTTATGCCACAATGGCATGGGCGGCTTTACTGATGGAATTATGGGGGACTTATCTTGCCAATTGGACTTGGTCGAATGAAGTACCTTGGACTGGATTAACAGCTTGGAATCCGCCTCTATTGGTTGGTGCATTCTACTGTTTGGGAGATGTGTTAGTGAATCTGTCTGTCGCGAAGTTTGAAGGTGAGCACCCATTGGAGGTGACTGAATGACATCTCCAGAGGACCTGTCAAAGCGCCGTGCAGTGGAGGCTGAACGGATAGCGATCTCTCTTGCTAGGCAAAAGGGTGAGCGACGTGCTATGACAAAAGGTGGCGAAGGGACCGTTGCTTGGGTTACTGAGAAATTGTGCATTGGTTGTGATCAGTGCACAATAGTTTGTGATGATGATGCAATTGAATTATACTTCAAAGAAATGGCCTCACCTTTACTCGAAGTGCCTAGTAATCGCAAAGCCAAAATTATTCGAGATGCCTGTACTGGGTGCAGGCTTTGTGTTCTAGCGTGTCCAACCGATGCGATTACAATGATAGATAGGTGAGAATATGAGTGACCAACCAGACCATGACGGAGCACAAAGATTCGGTGGAGAATTCGGCCCCTCCAGAGGTACCAATACAACAGGAGTCTCACTTTCAACTTTCAAGGCACTAGTTTGGATTTCAAATATAGGCGGATTATTGTTAGTGGTTTTCGCTCTAGAATTTCTTTTCGTTGAGCAGAGATTTGCTTTGGGTCTCGGGTTCTTAATTGCAGGAGTTATCGTGGCTCTATTCCCGTCTAACTATGAGATTCGAGGGATGGAAGACGACAAAGAGCAATCTTAGTGGGTCAAATCCGGAATTATCATTATAACTATGCTCAAATTTCTTTAGCATAGTGGAAAACTATGAAATCATGGATTATTGAATACTTTGAAGGATTGTTGATGGTGATTTATCTAATTGTCTTGATGACAGTTATGGCTGTATGGGGGGCGATTACTGGATTGGAAATTTCGACCCAATTTGCTGAAATAATTGAATTACTAAATATTGCAAATTAGCTCTTTAGTTCACTATAAGTTACAACAGACTCTAGAGTAAGACTCTAGTTTAGTTAAGCTTCTGCAGGTACATGCGTAGACACAGGCTCAGCATGGACCTGCTTCTTTGCTTCTACTTGGCGTGCAAGGAAGGAGACAACATCTAGGATCTCGATGTCATACTTTTCATCATCTTCAAACTTCAGACATTCGAAGTGAGACACACACTTTGGACATGATGTAATCATCATATCTGCTCCAGTGTTACGAATTTCTTCCATCCTTGAAACTCTCAAGGAGCGTGCATTTTCATTACAAGACATCATGCTAGAGACTCCACAGCACATTGCATCTTCGCCACTGTGCTCCATCTCAACCAGTTTGACACCTTCAACACTGTTGACCAAGTCACGAGGCTCGTCATAGATTCCCATCTGGCGACCTAAGCGACAAGGGTCGTGATAGGTTACTGTCAATTCATCTTCAACCTTCATCTCCATATCGAAGCCATTTTCGATAAGGAATTCTGTAGTATGCATTACTTTGACACCTTCTAATTCATAATCACGTGCAAAGGTTCGGAAACATTCAGCACAGGATGAAACCAATGTGTCGATTCCAGATGCCTCAATCTTCTTCTGGTTGTATGACTTTAACTTGTCAAACACTTCATCCAATCCCTGCCATTTTTGATCATGGCCACAGCACTTGAGGAAGTCGCGTCCAAGGTAGGACACTTCAGTACCCATTTCTTCAAACAGCGTGAATGCTGAACTGGTAGAATCTCCAAGATTCATATCACCCTCATTGAGGTGGCTAAATACCATTTCTTGGTCGAGGTAGTCGACACAACCTGGGTAATAGCCAATGTTTGAATCGATAGGATATTCTTTGACAGGTACAAAGTCTGCATCACTCTCTTCTTCAGCCTCAGCAGCTAGAACTGCTTGTAGCACGGTGTGAGGAATTTCAGCAGCAGGTCCACCGACGATGAGTGAGCGACGGATGTCAACATATGAGTCATAGTCGACTAGTTGTGGGCACGCATTTGTACATGCGGTACAAGTGAGACAGGAATACATAGGCACACCATCATCCTCATTGTTCCATGAATTGTAAATGATGTTCAACTTGTCACCAGCATTGAACAGGCGCACAGGACATGCATCGTCACAAAGATCACAGCCGTAACACTTGTTCATTTCAAATTCATATCCTCTTGCCATATTACGTAGCAGGATGAATACAACAGCGCCTGCTGTCAAACATGGGATAAACATAGCATAGGTCAATTTAGCATCTAGAGCCTTTGGATTGGCATGGTATGTTGGATTAACAACAACGCCCATCTCGTCTCCTTCTAATTCGATGTCCAGTGAATTCGACAAATTAACTGCATGTCCTGCAAGTCCATTGCCTGCGTCTTCTCCATACAATAACAGTGGTTGGTAAGCTTTGATTGTGAATTGAGTTTCAACAGTGACGCTTTCGTTAGCAGCAAGGGCATCTGTAGAGTAAGCACGGAATTCATAGTGGTAAAGGCCAGCGCCTAACTCAACACCAGTTTCTCCAGTAGAACAGTCTGTGTCAATCACAACTTCACCGGTTTTATGGTCAGTAATTATGAGGCTTGATTGCATCATCCCCGAGGTCGGAACTCCTCCATCGATAATGACTTCACTGGCTCTTGTTGCACAGGTTGCATCGACTGGTACAGTTGTAAATTCAACATTTTCTGGCCAGTGATTATTTGAGATGTTGAAGTAACCTGACTCACCTGCAGTTTCATCACCTGAATAGGGTTCGAGTCCGCTTGCTCCATTGACCCCAGTATCTAGGTTTTGATGCCCATTACTATCGGCAAAATCAATCAAATAATATCTTGCGGGTTGGTATATGTTCCATTGCATCCAGGCGGATGCTGGAACGATATCGCCTTCGAATCCTTGGTCGGTCATGTGCTCATTGTGCTCATGAACATGAACATCTTGAGGCTGGGAACGCATGTCCTCTAATTCACCATAATCTTCTATTGTGAGCAATCCTTTTGCATCCCAGAAACCATTGTCATAAACAGGGTAAGAGACTACACTTGCTGCGGTTGCAACAATGAAAGCGCCTACAATTAATTTCTTTCCATGGGCAGGAGTAAATCTCGCACCCCATGCATTATTGAACAACCATTTTGCTACAAAGTAGATGACAATCCATAACAGAATACCTGTCATGATCCATGGTATGGCATTGAATAAATCAGCAATCCATGGTGCTCGTGTGCCACAGACCAAATCTCCGTGACTGTCTAATTTACAGAAATCACTCCGGTTCTTCCCATATAATTCTAGGAAGATATTGATTGAGAATACCGAGATAAACCAAATATGTGCAAGATAAACTACACCTGCACTCGCAAACCAGGGGTCTTCGACAGGTCTCTTTTCACGTCCACCTAGGAAAGGTGGAAGGGCTAGAATTCCAACTGGGATTCCTGTAAGGAAAGCACCCCACCATGCAGCGTTCCATGGGAAAGATGGCTGGCCGAAGAATTCACCCACTGGCCCAAGAGGGACAGAGAATTGGGGTAGATATTCACCCCACCTTAGGTAACCATATGAGAATAGAACATACCAGTCTGGGAATACGAAACCAGCCTGGGCAAAGGGGTCTGCTGCACTGTGTAGTGGTGGTGGGATGAGCCAAGCATAAAACAACAATACTGCAGCTAAAAATCCGAAAATAAGTGTGTCACGTAGCACTTCATGAGGCCAGAAACCATGTCCCGCCATAGTGCGTACACGCCTTTCATCAGTGGTCTGAAGATTTTCTTTCTCATCCATATAGGATGAAGCAACAGCACCAAGATTCTCAATTAGACCCATATTCATACCTCCATATCAATGCGGCTCCGCAATTCCTTGAACCCAAACTATGAACAAATGTATGATAATCAAAGTTGTAACAATAACTGGCAATATGAATACGTGAATGAAATACATTCGTGTCACAGCCCTGTGAGACAGCGATGAGCCGGAGAACAGTAATGTCGAAACATATTTTCCAATTAATGGCGTTGAGTTAGCCATGTTAATCCCAATAGTGGCAGCGCCAAATGCAAGGCTATCCCACGGCAATAGGTAGCCCGAATATCCGAATACAATTGTCAGAGCCATGAGTGCAACACCAATTAGCCAATTCAATTCACGAGGGTTGCGGTATGCGCCTGTAAAGTAAACACGACACATATGGAGGAATACAGATGCTACCATGAAGTGAGTTCCCCAATGGTGAACTGCTCTGATAATATATCCAAATGGTAATTGAGTCATGATGAATTCCATACTCGCATACGCAGGAGAAGGGTCACCTTCTCCACCCGGGACATAATAGATACCAAGAACAGTACCTGTGATTACAAGAATAATGAACGAAAGGAATGAGATGCCACCAAGGCAGTACAGTGGGTACCAATACCAAATGATTCGTAGTTTGTACTTCTCTGCGTGTGTAAGCGGCATTTGCCTGTGCATATTGTAGTAGGCGCCCTTACTCATATTCCAGTAATCTTGAATTCTGAATCTTGTATCAAGGAATGAGAACACCCAAAGGAATGTTCTTTCAGCAAAGCCCATTTTACCACTGGTTTCTACAGCTCGAAGAATTTCACGACGAGGAATGTCTTCGTTTTCTTTACGAAGTGTGAATGCGATCAACACAGTGATGAAAGCGATAAAGAACCAGAGTACCCAAAATATTGTATTCATGATAATCACCTCAATCGCAATAGGTCAGCCAGCCCGTGTATTCACTTGACGCCCCGATGGAGTCGCCATTCATTATTATCGGAATTATCGGTAACCCTACTGGAGCAGGGCCACCTGCACGACGTATTCCGAGGTAATCGAATGTAGCACCATTTGAACGGTTTATGTTTCGGTTTACTTCAATTGCAGTAGGATCGAAACGACTGGAGTGGCATATACAGAACAGTTTGCTACCACCATCATCTGCCCCTCCTGGGGTCCAATTATCTGCAGTAAATGAGTTTGAAACAAGTTGCCATCCAGGTATGCAACATAAGTGAGTACAACGTGAGAATATCATAACTAAATTGCCACTAGGGTCAAAGACATCAGGATTACCAAGTAGATATTCAGTTGCATGGCCAACGTAGTTCTTGCTTATGTCATAGCCAGCCATCTCTTGGAATCGTGGTGAGTTGTCAGCGATAGGAGAGCCGGAGTTTTGTGCGTGTGGGACATAATTGACCACAACTGGTAAACCATTCCAAACACCTTGTGCTCCAGCCATTCCAATATTAGAATTAGCAGATTCAGTCACGAAATCCGACTTTAGCATTGGTTGCAAATGTTTTGCACCATACCATGCTTCTTCTTCACGACCTTTGGCCCAGAATAGGACAGACGAATCGCCTCCTCCACCTTCGCCAGGCGGCATCAAGATTGAAGCGAACCCAAGAGCTCCAAGTGTTGCAGCAAGAACTCCTCCAGCGGCATTGAATCCATATCGTAAGAATTGTCTTCGATTAATTGAAGTCGTTTGTATTGACGACAATAAAGCACTCCCGGGAGTTGGTGCTGGTCTCAACTTCATATCATCCATAGAACTCACCAATTATATTCTCTCCAATCCTTTGGATGCTCAGGGATGTACTTATTTCGCCTGTGCTTAACAATAATTTTGTCTGGAAGAACCCACTTCATGTAGACGATTCCCATCATAATAAGAGTTGAAATTCCCATTGCCATATGGTATGAGAGTTGTTGTTGGTCCCAGGATGAGCCATTTAGGAATCCGTAAAGCATAGTTCCAAACCAATAAATTGTCCAGAATATACCCCATCCGAAGAAGAATAAAGTCAGCGCAGATGAGCCCGATGGAGCAAGAGATGCAGAAATGATAGTTCCTGGTTCAGCAGGATTGAATACCCCGTGGTTGATTGCAGAATCCATTTGCTCTTCTGTTAGCGTTGCATCTTCGAGTGCCTTTCGGGCATCCTTGATACTAACAACGCCTGATGCGACTTGCTCCAGAAGACGGGTGATTGTATCCTTGGCCATCACTGGTCACCTCTCCTGTTAATCTTGTATCGTAGTCTCAAAACGTTACTACGTCCTTTGTAGGATGTCGAAAATCCGTATCTAAGGAGGAACCCACAGAATATAATTACACAGATAACTGCTCCAAATCCAAGTAAACCTAGCCAGTGCGCACGGAAAGGCGCTCCCATCGAATGTAAGTCAACTGCTCCGGCATCGGCAGCTGGGGCTTCAGGAGTACCGCTACCTGCAATCAAACTGCGTGTGCCACGACCGTCATCTTCTGCAACTTCGACCAAATTGAAAACCAGTTGATTCCAATTATCTCCCACTGGTCCATCTGCACCATTCACGGCATTAGCAGTGATCCAGAAATCTACTGTGCCTGTTCCCTCGGCTGGAGGTGTCCAAATAAGTTCGAAAATTCTGGTTGCAGAGGACGTATGTGTCCTTGACATCGGGTCCTCCTCCCACGATTGTCCATCGCCAGATAACTCACCAGCGCTAACTCGGGCAGAAAATCCACCCTTGTCTGAATCGGGTCCGCCGATGATTTCTAGTCGCATTGTGTAGGCATCTCCTGGAGTCCAAGAGTGCGGTACGTCGACAAGAATTACCATTACAGAATTACTTGCTTCGCCACCATGACAAAGACAACCTTCTTTGGCAACATCATCAATAGTTTCACCAGCATTGCTTTGCTCACCGCCAATGCCATCTGGGTAGGCTTCACTAAGGCCCGGTAAAAGCATTAACGACACAAGGATTAGGGGTAGCAAACTTCGGATGAAAACCCGTGACATGCCCATAGCCTATCCCAACTGATTTGGGCGACTTGCATTGCGCCTATAATCGTTCGTGCCCTATCTACGATAGGGGGCCTTGCAGTGTTACAATTTGGCAGTTTTTTTGTACTAATCATATAATGACAAAACATATGTGAAAACGCACCGAGGACTGTACATGTCAGACCACCCATTCGAGAATACATATGACCTCTCGAATGAACAATTGGAGAAATTAGATGAGGCTGAAGCAGAAATGCTGAGAAATAATCTTGGTCGGGCCGAAGATATGCTTCTAGCTATGCTGGATGAAGAAGAAGACTGCATCCCGGTTTTGAACAATTTAGCGCACCTATACGGTCGACATTTTTCCGATTTCGAAAAGGCTGTTGAACTGTATAACAAAGTGTTGCAACTCGAACCTGACAACTCTTGGGCACGAGATGCTCGTCGACGTTACCTACGATATGTGGGCAGAGATTGAATAACCTCCAATGTAAGGACCTTGTATGGATGGAGCACAGATTCTCATCGCCGGCATCGGTGGTTTGGGTTGTGCATGGGCTCAACGCGCCCACTCAAAGACCGGTCATGGTATCGATTTGGTTCTCATCGACGCTGATGAAAATTCGTTTGATTCCCCCCATGCTCATGTCATCCGTTTAGGAAAGGATCTCGACTCGGCGGGTTGTGCGGCATTACCACCACTCGGTGAACAGCGAATGCGTCAAGCCGCAGGCGTGACACGCACTCTTCTGGAGGGCGTGGAAATGGTGATTTTACTTACAGGCTTAGGTGGCGGGACCGGTACAGGTGCAGGTCCGGAGTTTGCCAGACAGGCGAGGTTGTCTGGAGCGATTGTGATATCCATCGCAGCAATTCCATTTGAAGCACAAGAAACACGAGTCAAAGTTAGCCGTGAAGGCTTACCAAAACTTGAGGCAAATTCAGATGTCTGTGTACGCTTAGAACTTGACCGTTTGGCATGGCAAGCCCGGGAGCGCGGGATAGATTGGAGATTGGGTGCTTCATGGGTCGAGGAATTCGTAGATGGTCTCGTTCGAACTTTGATGCGACTTGGCTTGATCAACCTTGACATGATGGATCTCAAGACGATAGTTGGTCATGCAGGGGGCTCGACTTTGATGGTTGGGCAGGGAAACCCAGATGATGCAAACTCGCTATTGGAAGATGCATTGGGGGCTCCTCTCGCTAACCTTTCGTTGGAAGGTGCAAAGGCTTGTTTGCTTCAAATCGAAGGTGGTCCTGGGATGACAGTAGGTCAAGTTGGCCTAATTGCAGATGCTTTTACTGCACGCTTTGATGAGGACGCCCAAGTTATTCTAGGTGCTCGAGTAAGCGACGACTTACAAGGTCGGATACGCGTGGTCGCAGTAGTTTCTGGACTAGATGAAACTTCAGGATTAAGCCTCATCTGATTTATCATCAGAATCCCATTCGACATCCTCTGAGATTTCGGAGCCCTTTTCCCAATCTAAATCCTTGTCATCCTGCCAAGTTTCTTTGGTTTCCACTGATTTATCACTGTCTTCATCTTCACTATCCTCCACCTTTTCTTTTGAAGTGATTTCAACAGTTTTGGCATAGTCGAGTATGTCGGTTGAGATTCGACTGGTGCGTAATGTAGGACGCAGCAGCAGCATCATTGCACAAATTGATATCACGTGGCCAAAAATCATCACTTCTCGTAAACTTTCAAATGTTCCAACGAGCATTGCTACAGAACCTGCATAGGCATAACCAAATGAGATCCCTAGCGGTAGTGCTGAATTTTCAGATATCAGTCTCTTACCATCTCTTACCGTGTAAGTAGTGAGTGACCAAACAGCAAAAATTACGGTAAACGCCATGAGTATGCCTTCTTCAACCAATGTTGATGTTTCAGATGGTTCCATCATGGCCCTTCGGTAGATGCTAAATGCGTGCCATGTGATGAATAGTTGCGCAACAGTCATCCACTTGAAAGAAAAGCCAGCCAACCCTTTTTCATTTCCAGCGGATTGTCTTTCATCTCGGGTTAACCATATTGTAAAGGCTTGTAGAGAGGCACTAATTGCTAAAAATAGCAATCCTCCCAATAGACCTTCTCCAAATGACATTTGTTCTACTTCAGTAATCATTTGGCCAATCCAAATAATTAGAAATGCAAAACTCTGGACAAGAATAATTTGTGAGGCTGTGGAAAGTTTTTCGCGATAACTGTGAAGCTTAGCATCACCCAAACCATTTGCCAACCATTCGACCATTCCAGTCCTAAATGATGCGGCTTGTGCTATGGACCAGACAATGAATAATGAAGCCAAAATTGGAGCAACCCAGGTATTACTCTGTCCACCAAGCATAGTCCACATCAACCCTGTTATCACAGTTGCAAGAAGCAATGGGACAATTGTTATTCGAAAACTAAACAAAAACCGAACTATAAGGGCAGCATCTCCGCTCTCTTTTGGAAGTATAGTCAGGCTCTGGACCATTTCTTTGTTTGCAAAAATTGCAATGAGTGAATAAGAAATAGCCAATGAAATAAACATCATTGCGACAAATACTTCCTGTGATTTGACTAAGAATAGCAATGTTACAGAAATCAGTGCAATCATTATGATGTGGGGAATAGTACGTGGTGAGAGCATATTTTTGATTAGTTGTAAAATCCCGGCTTGCGAAAATCGGGGTTCGGATTCATCGGACATTTCACTCGCCTTCGTAACGCGAGCAACGGCATTATGTTAAGACAATGCTCTCAGGGAGCAATATGGCGAGGAAATTGACCAAGGCGTTACGAGGTAAGCGTCGGTGGATTGGTTGTATTTGTCAAGATTTTAACTCAAGGAGCGAACTTGAGAAGCATCTTTCCGACTTACCAGTCAAAATATATGACTTCGAAAATGACAAATGCATTATTGTTGTAGGACTAACAAATTATGATTCTGTAAAGGAATCATTGTCTAGCGGTAGAGTAGTCAGCCAGACCGCAAGTGGCAAGATTAGGTTGGTAAGAGAGCGCATGGGTTTCACTAGAAGGCCAAGAAAGCGTTGAAGTGCCTTAGTCAACTCCATCACCATATGGGCGCAAGCGGAGAGGCACCACCTGTCAGGGGCCAGGATGTCATGATTCTCGTTGGGGCTTCGATAATATTAGTGATGTTCATTATACAAACTTGGTCAGTTCCAACAACAATCAAAGAAGGTGATGATAACGAATTCGTCATCAAGTATGATTTATCGGAAGGGGACACCTTTTCGCTTGAAGTATTAGATGGCCAAGTTAGGCCTACGGTCGCGCTGCCTTCGGGGGAGTTAGAACAGTACAGCGATGTTGACACGAACTGGGAATTCACCGCACAAGAGTCAGGCGTGCATTCATTTATCATATTAGGAAATGAAGATTCATCAATCGAATATTCAGTGACCCGTGGCATTATTTTTGATTTGCTGCCATATGTAATCGGGACTGCAATCCTTGCATTTGGAATTTGGAAGAAAGTCGCACTTGCGAAAGAAGATCCGATTGAAGCGGTGTTGGAAGATTAGTTCCAAGAAATCTCTTCACCATCATCTACAATATTAGTTCCAAGAATTAATTCACCAGAATTATTCAAATTGAAATCATCATAAATGTGACCCTTGAACATTGGTTTGCCCATGCGACGCATCTCTTTCAATACTTCACTTCGTATTTCGGAATACCGTATTGGGGGGATGTCATCTAACGATTCGATTAAGGATGCGAGTTCACAATTTAATCTTCTATCAAATTCATTATGTTCGATATTAATTATTTCTTCAAGTGTTGCAATTTCCACATCAACGTTATGTTCTCCTGATTTGAGATTAATTCCAAAACCAAGCACTACTCGTGTACCATCTTCGAAAGTTCTCCCCTCTGCTAAAACACCACAAACCTTTCTGTTACCAATCAATATGTCATTTGGCCATTTCAATATTAATTCACTTTTATTTAGAGATTTTAGTACAGCTAGGCCACCGGATAATTGTAGATGTCCGGGATTAATTTCCGAACCTTCAGCGACAATCCATGAGCCCGCATAAGACCCTTCTATAGAGGTCCAAGTTCGCCCTCTTCGCCCTCTGCCTTCCGTTTGCCAACTCGTGGAAATGTGGGTGCCGATTCCTGTTTTATCTAAGAGATCTTCATTGGTAGAACCCGTGCTTTCCAGGAATATACTAGTTGCCCCTTCGAATGGCCGCCAATAGCATGTTAACTCCAACCTTTCTCCATCTTCAAATTCAATGTCATCCCAAACGCGGTGCGCTAAATATTTTGTATCTACTACTGATTTTTCTCTACCTAATGCAAGAACTCTACCCTTCGGGGCGAGTAAGTGGTTACTGGTGATGCTACATAGAAACCTATTACCCAATCCCTGGTCATCAGTATCGATTAGCGCAGCTTCTTCCATCGGCCCTAGAACCTGTTCGATTTCTTGTGGCACAATATATGGTAAATTCCAAACTATCAAATCATATGATTTCTCAAAGGGAAATGGTTCTGGGCCAACCCCTCCTTCGCGAATTTCTCCTGTAAAACCATTGATCTCCAAATTACCTCTAGTGGCGGCTACGGCGAAGGGGTTAATGTCGCACCCGCTCACTTTCCATCCCATAGAAGATGCAAGTACGCAAAGTGCGCCAGAACCGCTTCCGATCTCAAGAAATGTTCTACCTCGTCCTGGGCCTAATGCAATGATTCTCTTTGCCAAAAGGGTAGTGTCTTCTCTTGGTGGATAAACTGTTGGGGGTATTATTAATCTGAAGTTAAAGCCCTCACGCGGTGTCCAAAAAGAGGTGCTGGGGGCTCGTTCAAGGCGCCCAACCTCTAGTGCCGCATCTTCGGCAGTAAATACCTCCCTTTCCGGCATGTGCTCCACCCCTCCGTCTGTGCCGAAGCCTTTATGCCTCTTGGCTCAAACCACAATACAGTGAAGAGTCGGACTCGCATTCCCTACGAGTCTTGCCTTTAGATGGTAATTATTGCTGGCGGAGGTTTTAAGAACCACTTGCAGGTCGGCCACAAAGCCCAAGACATACATTTGGGCCTGTAGCTTAGTCAGGTAGAGCGTCCGGCTTTTAACCGGACGGTCGCGGGTTCGAACCCCGTCAGGCCCGCCTGACAAGAAGCAGGACCGGTGTATGGCGGGCTTATGGGGGAATTTATTTGGTAGTTAAGTCGGCAACCAAGAAGCGCTTGATGGAAATGGGAATTGCTGAGGAATACGCTCACAAATTGGCTACTGACCGTAACATGACGGACATAAAAGCCATGCCGGCGGATGAAATTGCCTCATGTCTTGGAGTTTCGAAAGATGACGAAATTTTCACTGGTGCAATGAATGCTCTTGCAGAACTTGGAAACCGCCGTCAAAAGCGCCGTAGTCGTAAAATTACCATCTCAAAGAAAGCTCTTGATGATGATGATATGAATATGGCTGCAACAAAATTCAATGCACTAAATCACATTCTCGTTCCTCACCAGGAACTTGTACCCGTAGAGGATGAAGAAGAAGCCCTTGCTCCATGGGGTCTTCTTGCTACCGACGAAGAAACTGGCGAACCACGCCTTGCAAAAGAACTTCTTCCGAAGATTCTCATTACCGATCCAGTTGTCCAAGTGATTAAGGAAACAGTTGAGTCAGCACGAGAAAAAGAGTCTGAAGGCGATGAAGAAATTACCCCTCTTCCCGCAGGATGGCTATCTGACCGTGTACTCAAGGTAATTCGTAAATCACCATCTGCTGGTAAATCAGTTGCTTATCGACTGATAGTGGAGGGCAGCTGAGCTGAGGTGGTATCATGAAGGAAATTATTGAATCTTTTTTCAGAGAACGTAGCCTGGTTAATCACCAGTTAGCATCATACGATGATTGTATTCCTGCCGGAGATAACTCTCTGTCGCGAATGGAGAAAATCGTACGTGGTATCCGCGTAGGTACCGACGAAGAAGTTGAAGATGACAAAGGCGGTCTAGTCAAACTTGACGTAATCGACCAAGATATCATCATCCGCGTGAAGAATATCCAACTCGGTGAACCGACGATTCGTGAAGCAGATGGAAGTGACCATCCATCTTCACCAATGGAATGCCGTCTACGTAAGTTGACTTACATGTCACCTGTACGTATGGATTTCACAATCTACCGTAATGGAGTACCTGGACAGCCTGAGAAGGGAGTGCAGGTCGGAAATATGCCAATCATGGTTCGCAGCCGTAGGTGTAACTTACATGCAAACCACATTGCAGGAGACCGTGTTCTTCATGCAACAACCTCTGACGAAGATCGAAAGATGTTAGACGGGCTACTAAGGACAAAGGGCGAAGACCCTCTTGACCCAGGTGGCTACTTCATCATTAACGGTACAGAGCGTGTTCTAATCTCAATGGAAGACCTTGCACCTAACCGTGTAACCGTTGAAATCAACAATCGTTATGCAAAGCAGACAGAGGTCGCTAAGATTTTCTCGCAGAAAGATGGTATGAGAAAGCCTCTAACTGTAGAAAAGCGCCGTGACGGTATGCTAATGGTCAAAATTAGTACCGCTGGAACAACTGCAATTCCAGTTGTGCTTTTGATGAGAGCACTTGGGATTGAGAACGACCAAGATTTGTTCCAGGCTATCGCAGGTCCAACTGAAACTTTCAAATTCATTGTTGCAAACATCAACGAACTGAAAGACAATGAAGAATATGCTGTTGATTCACTTGAAGAAGCACATGAGTGGCTACAAAAGAAATTCGCCGCAGGACAACAAAAAGAATACCGTGAAGCACGTGTCACCCAGTTACTGGACCGTGAACTTCTTCCTCACTTGGGCGACCAATATGAAGATCGCAAGAAGAAGGCCATCTTCCTTGGAAGAATTGTCCGTCAAGTTTTGGAAATGGCTATCACTAGCCGTAAGCCAAACGACAAAGACCACTATGCAAACAAGCGTGTCCGTCTTGCAGGAGATTTGATTGAAGACTTGTTCCGAGTTTCAATGGGTCAACTAGCCCGTGATCTGAAGTACCAACTTGAACGCCACCACAACCGAAAGCGCGAGTTGAAAATCACCTCATGTCTCAGGCCAGATGTTCTAACTAGCAAAATTATGCATGCTCTAGCAACTGGAAATTGGGTCGGTGGAAGATCTGGTGTCAGCCAACTTCTCGACCGAACCACTTTCTTGTCTGCACTATCTCATATGCGCCGAGTGACCAGTCCTCTTGTTAGAAGCCAACCTCACTTCGAAGCACGTGACCTGCACCCGACTCAGTGGGGACGTTTGTGTCCTAACGAGACCCCGGAAGGTCAGAACTGTGGCCTGGTAAAGAATGCAGCTCAGATGATCGATGTCTCAGAAGCAGTACCAGAAACCGAAATCCGAGCACGCTTGGATGAAATGGACGTTTACCAACCCGATGATTGGGCTGATGGCGATAGAGTTCACGTAAATGGTGACATTTACGGAATCCACAAGCGCGGTAAGAATCTTGTAACTCAGTTCAAGAACGCACGTCGCCGTGGTGCAATCCGTCCTGAAGTCTCTATCAGATACGATGCACCAAATCGTGATATCTTCATCAATACAGATAAGGGCCGAATACTAAGGCCAGTATTAATTCTATATGATGGTGCACCAAGACTCACTCAGAAGCATCTTGAGATGGTTTCATCCGGAGAACTTACTTTCAATGATTTAGTCAATGAAGGTGTAGTTGAGTGGGTAGATGCAGAGGAAGAAGAAGACCTCTATATCTCACCTCGCCCATATGTTCTACCAGAGGTTGTACCAGAAGGTAACGAATTCGCAGGAAGGCCATTGAGCCATTCCGCAGTTACTTGGTTGAACCTTGGCGAGCCTGCAGCAACATCTGCAAAACTACAGGCTAACGTTACCATGCCAAATAGTACGAAAGCAACCGCAGTATTCGATGTAGACTTGCTTTATACCCCAGAGCACACACATTGTGAGATAGATCCGCAATTGGTTCTCGGTGTATGTGCTTCACTAATTCCTTACCCCGAACACAACTCTACACCCCGTGTTACAGGTGGAACAGCAATGGTCAAGCAATCCTTGGGTCTACCAAGCGCAAACTACCGTCTGCGCCCAGATACAAGACTGCATATCCTGCATTATCCGCAGCGCTCCATTACTCATACCCAAGCAATGGACACTACGAAGTTCGATAGCCGCCCAGGTGGACAGAACTTCATCGTTGCAGTTATGAGTTTGCATGGATACAACATGCAAGACGCTGTAATCATGAACCGTTCTAGCATTCAGCGTGCACTTGGACGTTCCACGTTCAACCGTACATACAATGCTGAACGTCGACGTTTCCCAGGTGGACAGGTCGAGGAGATTGAAATCCCAGGAACTGGCCTTGAAGAAGTCAAAGGTCTGAAGCCTGTAGGTGCTTATGATCACCTCGAAGGCGATGGATTGCCACGCCCAGAAAAGTATCTTGAAGGAGGAGATGTACTTGTTGGAAAGACAAGCCCACCTCGATTCCTAGAAGAGACAGGTGCAGGAGCATTCCTACAAGCACAAGAACGCCGTGAATCATCTATGCCTATTCGTCATGGTGAAAAGGGATGGGTCGAGAACGTATTCGTAACAGAATCTCTAGATTCTGGACGTCTTGTTCGAACAATGGTCCGTTCACACAAGGTACCTGAAGTTGGAGACAAGTTCGCATCACGCCACGGACAAAAGGGAGTTATCGGTCGTCTAGTCGATGCTGAAGACTTACCATTTACTCGTGATGGAATCGTTCCAGACCTAATCATCAACCCGCACGCTATTCCGTCTCGAATGACAGTAGCTCACGTTCTTGAGATGATTGGCGGTAAGGTCGGTTCTCTCGAAGGACGAAGAATCGATGGTACAGCATTCCGTGGAGAAAAAGAAGGCAGCCTACGTGACAGTCTAGTTCGAAATGGATACGACCATACTGGCCGTGAACCAATGATTAACGGAGAGACAGGTGAAACTTACCCTGCAGATATTTTCGTAGGATGTATCTACTACCAGAAGTTACACCACATGGTATCTGGAAAGATACATGCTCGCAGCCGTGGACGTGTACAGATTCTAACCCGCCAGCCAACCGAAGGACGTGCCCGACAAGGTGGTCTAAGGTTTGGTGAAATGGAGCGTGACTGTTTGATTGCCCATGGTGCATCTATGGTCATCAAAGACCGTTTGCTGGACGAGTCCGATGGTATCGACTTGTTCGTATGTGCACAGTCTGGTCACGTTGCTTGGTTTGATCCAAAGCGCCGTACATATGTTTCACCAATTCATGGTGATGGAGCAGAAGTCTACAAGGTACAGACTTCTTATGCATTCAAGTTGCTACTGGATGAGATGAAAAGTCTCGGAGTGGCAATGCGTCTAGAACTGGAGGACCGCAGATGAGTCGAAATAGCACAACAATGATTCCAAAGAGAATCGCTAGCATCCGCTTTGGATTGATGGACCCAACAGAGATTCGTAAGATGTCATCTGTTGAAGTTAAGACTGCAGATACCTACAAGGACGATGGTCACGCTTACCGTCAAGGATTGATGGACCCTCACATGGGTGTTATTGAGCCAGGTCTTCTGTGCCCAACTGACAACTGTAAGTATGATGAAAGTCCAGGTCACTTCGGTCATATCCAATTGGAACTACCTGTAGTTCACATTGGTTTCGTGAATCTGATAAAGACTTCATTGAAGGCTACATGTAATTCATGTAGCAAGATTCTGTTGCACGATGCTGAAGGTACTCACCCTTCGAATCCCGGACTTTCAGAGCAAGATTTCTACCGAGCCCGTGTCCGTGATTTGATCACAAAGCATGGTGTAGGTTCAACTGAATTCTCCAAGATTATCAAGGAGATTGAGAAGAAAACTTCGGAAGCTAAGCGTACCATTTGTATGCACTGTAAGTCCCAGCAAGGAAAGATTGTCCTAGACAAGCCTACTACCTTCAAGGAAAACATTGCAGCACAAGGTGGCGGCAAAGCAATTGAGAGGAAATTAAACGCTCGTGATATTCGTGAATGGCTTCAAGGCATACCACAAGATCACTTGATTTTCCTTGGAATGCACAAAGAAAACCGTCCAGAATGGATTATTTTGAAGGTTCTACCAGTTCCTCCAATTACTGTAAGACCCTCAATTACTCTGGATTCCGGAGACCGCTCTGAGGACGACTTGACTCACAAGTTGGTTGACGTTCTAAGAATCAACCAACGTCTACGTGAAAACCGTGATGCAGGTGCACCTCAGTTGATTGTCGAAGATCTATGGGAATTGTTGCAGTACCACGTTACTACTTACTTCGATAACCAAACCAGTGGAATTCCTCCTGCAAGACACCGCTCTGGAAGAACACTGAAGACCTTAACACAGCGTCTAAAGGGTAAGGAAGGACGTTTCCGTTCTAACCTTTCTGGTAAGCGTGTTAACTTCTGTGCACGTTCTGTTATCTCGCCAGATCCTTATCTTGGTATCAATGAAGTTGGAGTTCCAACTAAGATCGCTAAGGAACTGACCGTTCCAATTCGTGTAACAACTCGAAACCGTGAACAAATGCGTCAAATGATCCTTCGTGGACCTGATGTACACCCTGGTGTGAACTACGTAATACGTGGTGACAACCGTCGTGTAAGAATCAATGAGCGCAGCCGTCTAATCAATGCAGGCTACCGTTGTCACAACCCAGAATGTATGGAAGAGACAACAACAAGGTTCGACCTACATTCAGTACTGCCTGCACCTAACTTCTTGCCTGGATTAGTTGTCAAGAAATTCATCACCCGTGAAGGTGCAGTAGCCGGTGGCGAAGAACTCGTCAGTTATGCTATAGATGAGGCCGCTACTATCGCAAACCTTCGTGGAGAAGATGTTGATGGCAACCCCTTGGATGAAGATGATCCACGTGCAGTTCTACACCACCGCTGGAAGTTCGAACTTGCAAACCCTGACTCTGAATACCCAGAGCATCTAGATGTCGCTTGTCCACACTGTGGCAGCCCAGACAATGAATGGGATGAGAGAACTCGTGTTGAAGATCGCCTGGCTACAGTTGATATGAACCGTAATCCAAAACCTGGTCTTCTGGTAGAGAGACACTTAATCGATGGAGATGTTGCAATCTTCAACCGACAACCTTCATTGCACCGTATGTCAATGATGGTTCACGAAGTTCGCGTAATGGAAGGCCACACTTTCAGATTCAATCTGGCAGTATGTACACCTTACAACGCAGATTTCGATGGTGACGAGATGAACTTGCACGTTATTCAAGGAGAAGAAGCACGTGCAGAAGCTAAAATCTTGATGCGCGTACAAGAACATATTCTGACACCGCGTTATGGTGGAGCAGTTATTGGTGGAATCCACGACCACATTTCTGGCGCATACCTTCTATCGAGACCAGATACCCAAATCTCAAAGCGTAATGGTCTAGAGATTCTTGGTAACATTGATTTTACTGGTGAACTACCAAAGGTCTACAAAGGTCCTAACGGCGAATATTTCAAAGGTGAAGATTTGATTTCTGTAATCATACCAAATAACATTCATCTACGTTTCAAGAGCCGTTCAAACGACGACGTTATTGTCAAGAACGGTCAGGTATCCGGAACTCTAGATAAGCGTGCAATTGGTGCTGAAGACGGACGTCTTCTTGACGCCATTGTACAGACAAATGGTTCGACAAAGGGCGCTAAATTCCTAGATGAGTTCACTCGTCTATCTATTGCAGCGTGTACTTCACTTGGTTTCACAACTGGAATTGACGATGAAGATCTCTCGGAGAAAACACTTAGTGAAATCGAAGGACATAACGCAAAAGCACGTGCTGAAGTCCAGGTGGAACTTGATAAATTCGGTAAAGATGGCCGTGGATATGAAGCACGTCCAGGGCGAACTCCAAAGGAAACCCTTGAAGAGAACATCATGGTTATTCTAGATCTTGGTAAGCAAGCTGCAGGAGATGCGGCTAAGGACGAACTATTCTTGACTCGAAACAACACTGCAGTTGGAATGGCTATCTCTGGAGCACGTGGTTCCATGGATAACTTGACTATGATGGCAGGAAGTATTGGACAAGCAAAGGTTCGTGGTGCAAGATTAGAGCGTGGTTACCACCAGCGTGTTCTGCCTCACTTCAAGCGTGGCGGACTAGGTGCACCAGAGAAGGGATTCATCTCTTCTTCTTTCAAGCGTGGACTCGAACCAACAGAATTCTTTATGCTATCTGTTTCTGGACGTGAATCACTTGTTGATACAGCGGTCAGAACAAGTAAGTCTGGATACATGCAGCGCCGTTTGATTAACGCAATGGATGATCTGAAGGTTTACAATGATGAAAATTTGTCAGTAAGAAATACTGCAAATAGAATCATACAATTCTCATATGGGGAGGATGGAATCGACCCTAGCCGTGGTGTGCACGGTAAGCCTTTCAACATCGATGTAGTAGTCGATGAGGCACTAGGCACAGATGGACCAATCAAAACTAAGGAAGAAGAATATCGCGACAGCGAGGATAAGGACTTCTCCCATGGAATTGGCGAAGGAGATTCTGAAGCAGCAGCAGGGGGTGCTGAGTGATGGTAGTAAAGAGTGCAACAAAGAAGAAGCTCATGGATATGTTAGTACCTGAAGAATTTGCTCACAAGTTGGCAGATGATCGCAAGTGGGATGACGTAAAGGTACTGACAGCACAAGAAATTGCTCAGTTCTGTGAAACCGATTCCGACACTGCAGCCCGAATTCATGGAATTATTACTGGTGCATCCTCATCGAGTAGAGATTCTACAGGTGGCGATAATTCAAACATTGCTTCTGTTCGACTTCGTCGAGGAACACGCCGTCGCCGTACAGCAAAGGCAGTGCAGGTCTTGGAACCATATGACCCGGAAATCAAATTGGCTACTTATGTCGATGACCTTGCGGATGACCCGGTGTTTAAGTCCATTAAAGCAGCAGCTGAATCTATGGACCTGAAATTTTCTCAGATGACTATCCACGATTTGACTGTCGCAGTACATGACCGTGAAATTTCTAAGTTGACTAAGAAAAAGGCTGAGGCACTAGTTGTTGAGGCAGGTAAAGCACAGAAAATTGCTAAGATCGATCCTTTCGAGGCTGCAGGAATTATCACTGCACAATCAATTGGAGAACCAGGTACTCAGATGACTATGCGTACTTTCCACTATGCTGGTGTTGCAACTGTAAACGTAACACAGGGTCTACCGCGTATTATCGAGATTGTTGACGCACGTAAGGTACCAAACACGCCTACTATGACAATCCGTCTTGACGGAGCCAACAGTACCTCTGCAGATGCAGCACGTAAACTAGCAGCATCAATTGAAATTACAACCACAGTGAACATTGCTGATATTGAAACAGATGTCGCTCAGCGTCGCCTGGTTCTGAAATTGAAGAAAGGTAACTTGAAGCAGAAGGGAATGACTCCGGCTGAAGTCAAGGACAAACTCGAGCGTGCACTTCGACTCTATGTCGAGGCTGACAAAGAGAAGAACCCATCAGTATTGACTCTAATACCAGGTGTTCAAACTGAAGATGACCTGAAGACACTTGCTGAGAACCCACCATCTTACACTGAATTACTTCAATTGGAAGATAAAATCAAAGACATGCGTTTGAAGGGAGTTCCAAATGTTGAGCGTGCTAACGTTCAACTTGATGACAAAACTGGCGAGTACTATCTTTCGACGATTGGTAGTAACCTTTCGAGAGTATCTGACATGGAAGGAATCGACCGTTCACGTACTTACACCAACAACATTATTGAAATTTACGAGTATCTTGGAATTGAAGCAGCACGTCAAGCCATTATCGACGAATTGCAAGCCACACTTGATGGAGCACGTCTAGAAGTTGACGTACGCCACTTGTTAATGGTTGCAGATGTAATGACTAGCGAAGGAGAAGTTCGTGCTATTGGACGCCATGGTGTGTCTGGAACCAAGCACTCTATCCTTGCTCGTGCAGCATTCGAAGTTACAGTAAACCACCTATTGAAGGCTGGAATTATTGGTGAACGTGACAACCTAACAGGTGTCGCAGAGAATATCATCGTAGGACAGCCGATCAGTCTAGGTACTGGGTCTGTACAGTTATATTACATCCCAGAAGAAGACAAAAAAGGCAAAAAGTAAATTCAACATTGAGATGCATAATGCGGAGGAATGAAATATGGATATAAGTAGACAATTGAAGCTTGCAAGTACGACCGGAAAACTATTGTTTGGACAACGCCAAGCAGTAGATGCATGTGCTAAGGGTGATGCCAAGTGCGTTATTCTAGCAGCAAACTGCCCACAAGAGTATGTGGATGAACTTTCTGCAAAGCACCCGGGAATAACCATCCACCGAACTGGTATGGTTAACCGCGATTTGGGTGTAGCATCTGGAAAACCATTCAGCGTCTCGACAATTACTGTCGTTGATGCGGGTGATTCAGAATTGCTGACACTTAGTGGCAATCTAGCGTGAAACTAAAGACATCGGTTTTCTCGCAAGTCTATGGCCCTTGACTTGGTCGCTGTTTTGAAGCGTTTGGGCGTTAGCCTAGATTGTGATTCAGCCCCAGTCACTTCCCCAGGTGTAATCACATGGCTGGGCTGTCTCTATGATGTATCGCCTGAACATTTCAATTTAGGAATGTCAGACGGAATGGATGTGTGGACTTCAGGACAAGGTTTTGCACCCTTGGATTTAGCCGGCATTGAGACATGGTTGTTTGATGCACCACGTGGAGATCACCTGATTATTGCAGAGCGTAAAATTACTTTCAATATCGAGGATACCCCGCAGCGGATTGAACGAAATCTGACCATTTGGACTCAGAATGAATTAGCTGCATTTATTGGCTATTCAGTACTTGATGGCAGCCTTGTTATTATCGAGGATGAAGAGGACGTCACTAGTGATATCGAGCCAGAACTCTTTTCCGGCTCTGGGCCATTTGCTCTCAAACCGAAGAACGATTTCACACAATTGGAGAATGATGGGCTGGATATTTCAATGGCGAGGCCAGTTTTGATACCGGCGAAAATTCATAATGTTAAGGGGATATTAAGAGGACCTGGTGAGGATGAAATTTCTCGTTGGGTATTGAATTGTGGCGGACTACACCTTCTACATGAGGTAGAATTACTAGATAAATCACCATTACTAAATCAGGACTATTTAGAAATTAACCCTAAGCCAGATTTCACAGATATTCTCTCGGAACGGCGAGCACATTCCGATGGAATGGGGGATTTACTTCGTTGGTGGAGGTTCGAAAATGAAGGCGCTATTGTAGATACATATGATGTGTTAGTACCTGCTCACATTAGTCGTGATGGTACTGGATCAAAATGGATACTTGATGGCGTAACAGGAACTCTTCACCGAAACTTGTGAACAAAGGATTCATCAGTCTGTGTCATGACCGTAGGTCATGCGCAATCGTTCTGTATTGAGCCTAGCAATACTTGTTCTACTACTGGGTAGTCTAATCCCTGTTACGAATATATCCGTTCTCGAAGATTCAGAGCGTACGCTATTTGCGGACTCAGAACCCGTAATGCTGGTACAAGCCGGTACCTCAACAGGGCATGTTAATGGATCACAAATCGAGGCAACACCTAACGGTTGGGTAATTTCTGGGGATACGAGAAATCCGTTGACATTTGGTGCATTCCAATTGCAAGCAACTTCGGTTTACAATAACCAACTCGATGCAGATTCATATGTTGCTTCAATTGATTCACAAGGCAACTGGTTGTGGGCAATAATGCCGGATGCAACTCAAGGGTTAACCTTGGTTACATCGATGACGAGTTCGATTGGTGGTGACATATTTATTGGCGGATTAATATTTGGCGATGTGAACTTTGGTAGTACACAGTTAAGCGCTCAAAATGGGTATGGTGATGGTTTCATTGCAAAGGTTGGCCCTGGCGGTCAGTGGATGTGGGCTGTTGCGTTTGATACAGCCTCAAATTCAGTAGGCAACAGTAGCATTGTTACTGGCTTAGCAGCATCTCTTTCGGGGGACATTATTGTATCTGGTACTCAAAAAGGCTATACTGACTTTGGAGGAATCAACGCAAATAATACCGACTCAGAATTATTTGTTGCGAGTTTAGATGCCAATTCTGGTATTTTGAATTGGGTAACTACTGCAGGTGGAATAGGTGATGAAGAAGGCGGACCAGTTAGTGTAGATTCAATGGGTACTATTTGGCAAGCAGGAACCACTTCAGGAACATTTTCAGCTAACGGGAAGTCTCACCAGGCAGTAAGCCAAGCCGACACAGTAGTGATAAAATGGAGTGCACAGGGAGTAGTTCAGGATGTAATTGGTCTCTCTAGTGCTGCCAGTGAAATCAATCTCCCACACGATTTGATAGTCACACAAACCGATGATATTGTGGTTTCAGGTGTATTTTTGGGTTCACTTGATGCTGGAAATCAAAATACACTTTCTGACAAGGGTAACGGAGATGGTTATGTCGTCAAGTTATTGAAATCAGGAGCCTCCTCATGGGCTACAAGCGCAGGTGGAAGCTCTTCTTTAGAGAGAGTATATTCAATCGCAGAAACTTCGAATGGTGATTTTATTGCTGGTGGAATGATTGGAGGCTCAGCAGACTTTGGAATTCATGTTACAAACACAAACGGTGGTTTGGATTTGTACGTTGCACAACTTGACAGCATGGGCACATGGCAATGGGTAGAGAATCTTGGGGGAACTGCCGATGATTTATTTGCAGATTTAGCACTCAACATGACTGATACACCAGCCGCTTTAGGCTCGTTCCAATCAACGATCAACAAGGGTACACAATCCGTAACGAGTTCAGGTGGCCTTGATTTGGTTATTTGGAGTCTTGACCCAATAAATAATGCTGACAGAGATAATGATGGAGTAAATGATCTCACAGACAACTGCCCTGATGACAATAATCCACTACAGTATGACAGTGACCTTGATGGTAATGGCGACGAATGCGATTATGATGATGATAATGATGGAATCACTGACAATTCTGGTGATGACTGTCCGCGTGGCGGAGCTTGGAATTGGACCAGCAATTCAACAACCGACTTCGATAATGATGGATGTAAAGACTCTAGCGAAGACGATGATGATGATAACGATGGAATTGATGATGATTCTGACGGTTGTATGAGTTCTTATTCTCCACCACGAAATTGGTGGGTTTCAGATACTAATAATGACATAGATAGTGATGGTTGTAGAGATGCTGACGAGGATATTGATGATGATGGAGATGGTTTTGATGATGCTGCAGATGATTGTAACAAGATTGCAGGATATTCGACACTTGGCGCATACCAAGGTTGCATAGACTCCGATAATGATGGCTGGGCTGATATTGAAGATACATGCCCTAATTCTGCAGGTAATTCCACACTAGGTGGGGCGATAGGCTGTCCCGACACTGATGGTGATGGCTGGTCTGATGATGATGATGCCTTTGACAACGACCCTACTCAATGGGATGATGCTGACGAAGATGGATATGGGGACAACCAAGATGGAAACACTCCTGATGCCTGTATTAATTTGGAAGGAACATCAGTTCTAGACAGATATGGCTGCCCTGACCCAGATAGCGATGGTTATTCTTCTGAAGACCAAGATTGGACAATTGAAAATGGCGCAGATGCCTTCCCACTAGATGAGACTCAGTGGTCTGATTGGGACGAAGATGGATTTGGAGATAATTTTGGCAATCTATCTTGGCTCGACAGAAATTCTAATTGGCCAGGCGAATATTATCAGTATGCAAGAGACCAAGATGCATGTCCTACATTGTCTGGGACTTCTTGGCAGGAAGATATTCTTGGATGCCCGGATAGTGACGGTGATGGTTGGGCGAATTTCATGGATGGGTTCCCCAATGACCCTGATGAATATCAGGATTCAGATATGGATGGTGTAGCGGATGGTGCAGATGACTGCCCAGATGTGCCTGGTAATTCAACAAATGACATTCTAGGATGTCCAGACTTTGATGGAGATGGCTGGGGCGACCCATCACTTGGCTCAGATTGGAATCCAATGGACCCGACACAGTGGGCGAATTCTGATGGAGATCAGTATGGAGATAACCTAGTTGGAAATAACCCAGATTTCTGTCCTGATGAGGCCGGCTACTCCTTTGAAGGAGATGTACTTGGGTGCGTAGATACCGATGGCGATGGTTGGGCGGATATTATCGATAAATTTTCAACAGAGCCAACCCAATGGAATGATTCAGACGGCGATGGGTTTGGCGATAATCCGAATGGCAGAGATGCCGACAAATGTCCAGATGTTGCAGGAGTGGCCAAGGAAGATGGTTGCGAAGAAGTAGTTGTTGACTCATCAGGGAGCAGCATTCTCACATACGGCGGAATCGGACTCGGCGTTTTATTGGTTGTAATTGTGATTGGAGTACTAATTATGCGTAGAATGGATTCGGATGAAGGTGACAAGATTTGGTCCCAAGAAAATACAATTCCTGAAATGCCAAACATGAATGCTATGCCTGTAAATCAGGGATTATATTCGCAGCATGTACAACCTCAACAGACTGGCCCTGCACTTTCCAGCCTTCCAGGTAATATGGCAATTGCACCTCAACAAGTGGTTCCGGCTGAACCAACAGTTGTTCAGCAGTGGACTGATGCCAATGGACACACTTGGAGGTCTATGAGTGATGGAAGTACACTATGGTGGAATGGTGCCGATTGGCAACGAACTTGAAGCAGCGATTATTGAAAAGTGAGGGAATTTGATGGTATCGGTAACCTTACTGGGCAGTGCTCAGGATGGTGGAGTTCCTCAAGTAGGATGCAACTGCTGTACTGATGTTGACCAAAGATATCCTGTTTCGATTGGATTGACTGATGCTGAAGGTGGAAAACATCTGTTTGAGGCTACAAGAAACCTTGGAGAACAATTGCGCATTTGGAATACCAATACAGTAGATTCGC